>Ga0105239_10000252_pt1 | contig 80006 bp, 69 predicted proteins | sample KBSC44metaG_FD_92761 | JGI IMG/M metagenome (GOLD analysis project Ga0105239, IMG submission 92761) | Corn rhizosphere microbial communities from Kellogg Biological Station, Michigan, USA - KBS C4-4 metaG | ecosystem: Host-associated > Plants > Roots > Rhizosphere > Soil | place: Michigan, USA...
CAAAAAAGATCCAGGCATCGTTTACTTATAAGGTCGAAGAGATCGGGTCGGTCGCGGGCGTGAAGCCTTTGAAAGAGGTGAATGACGCCGGTGGCGGGTCTACCGATGTCGGGGATGTCAGCTATGCGGTGCCTACCGTCGGACTCGAAGCGGCGACCTGGGTCGCGGGAACGCCCGCGCACAGCTGGCAGGCGACGGCCTGTGGCGGAACGGAGATCGGGACCAAGGGAATGATGGTTGCGGCCAAAACGATGGTGCTGACGGCGATGGATTGCTTTTTGGATCCGCACCTCGTGGCGAAGGCAAAGGAGGAGTTCTGGAAAGACAAGGGGGATTATACCTATAAAGCGTTGCTGGGTGACCGAAAGCCCGCGCTGAACTACCGGGATTAACATCTATCTTAGGTGACATATCAAATGGCCGGAGCTGCCGCAGAACAGGGTCATGGCTGCCTGGGACCAGGAATTGTGGCCACCGGATGGAGGTCATTGGACCCAGTTGCGCCAGCGCCGGAATATTTTTGCGGATAGCCAACAAAAAGGCGAATCGACTGCGGCCATCGGGTCATTTTTGACGGTCTAGGGTTGTTTAAGCAGATCGAGCGTCTTATCCCTGCCTTTTAGTATTACCTCCTTTATTTCACCGGTGCCTTCGAAGGCGATGCGAACCCCGATGATGCCGCCGATGGACTTGTTCCGCTGCAGCGTATAGATGGGCTTTCCGTCGAGTCCGACCGTAAAGACGCCGTTCTCCTGGGCGCAGGTTATCTGCTGCCATTGACCGCTGCTACAACCAAAGGCGCTGAGATCATGATCCTTGCCGCTGATGGCACGCGAGCCGGTGTAGAGGTTCAGACCAGAGATACATCCCTTGTCGGCGAACGAGAGTACGATAGGATCCTCGGTTCCCATAACAAAGATCTGCATCTTGCGGCAGAGAGATTGTTCAACGGTGGAAGTATTGCGGATCGTCGTCTGAAAGGTGAAATGGTCGCCGCTCATGCCGGGGAATTCGTGGACGTCGAAGAAATTCACCCAGCGATTGGTAAAAACCGGGGAACCGGTCTTTGCTTCGAGGATGGCGGGTTTGATCCCCATGCGACCGGAGTCAAGGGTCGTCTCTTTTGCGGAGAGATAGACGGGCAGCGGGTCCCGGGCGACGATGGCCTTCCAGCCTTTTGTCGGGATGTAGACATCCGACTGTCGTTTGATCTCCCCGTCGACGACTAGCTTTGCGCGGAAGAAGCCGGGATAATAATAGATCGATGTGTGTTGTTTTCCTTCGGGGTCTACTTTCTCCCGGCGGGTGGGGTCCCAGGATTGCTGGATCATCACCTTTTTCGGGTTCAGGGCGGTTGCGTCGTAGTCGAAGACGACGGAGTTGGGCAGTTCGTCCGAAGTCTCATGGTGTTCGAAGCGTATTGCTGTCGGGTCGGCGGGCTTGTGGATGATGCGGGCGCTGATAAAAGAGAGGAGGACGGCTATGGCGAGGGTGATGATGATCAGCGGGGTGACAAAGGAGCGGGGTTTTTGCGGCCGTGTTGGCTGCGATTCGGCTGGTTGTGCTGAAAGCGACGGTGTTGCTTGGGTCTGCGTTGGCTGTGCGGGGTTCGCCTCCGGCTGCTGAGCCGTCTGCGCCACGAGATCGCGCCAGCCGTCGAAACCGGCATAGCGGGCCATGGCATTGAGGGTAGCCATGGTCGGGGAGGAATCGTATCTCACCTTTCCCCAGATGCGTTTCAGCGTGGAGACGCTAAGGCGGACCGATGTTTTGTCGGCGATGCGATCGCTTAGCGTTTCGAAATCCTCGTTCGTCCACGATGCGGAATCTCCCCAGCCCAGCGAGGCTTCAATCAGCCGTTTGCATTGTTCCAGACCGGTGGCGTTGTCCAACATAGATCGGGGTTTTTCGCTATCTTATCTGATTCTTATCCACCCGCGAGGGAGTGTCCGTCCCATCGACGATCGAGGTGGAGCTGAGAGCGATGGCTTTGATGATCCGGACCATATTCGGGATATCGATCGTGCTCAGCTCGTCGGTCAGCTGGTGATAATATTTATCCTTGTCGATCTGGGTCGTCGAGATCGTATGAGCCGGTACGCCCTGCCTGGCGAGACTGGCATTGTCCGAGCGGTAGAAGAGCTGCTGCTCGGGATAAGGATCGGGATAGAAGGTGAATTTGCTGCCCGCCAGATTCCTTTGAAGCATCTTGCCCATATCGGAGCGTTCGAAGCCCGTAATAAAGGCCGAGTTGCCGCCCCATTTGCTTTCGGAGCCGATCATCTCGATATTGAACATGGCCTTTACCTGTTCGGGGTCAAACTGGCCGGAAAAATACTGCGAACCATATTCGCCGACCTCTTCGGCGGTGAAGGCCGCGAAGACCAGCGTACGCCCGTTGTTCTTCTGTTTTGAAAAGTAATCGGCGAGCTCTATGACCGCGGTCGTGCCGCTGGCGTCATCGTTGGCGCCATTATAGATCGAATCGCCCTGTTTGGGTTGTTTGGTCACGCCCAGATGGTCATAATGGCCGGAGAAGATGACGATCTCATTCTTCTTCTTTTTGCCGGGAAGGATGCCGACGACATTGGCGAGGGCGGATTCCTTTATTTCCTGCTGGATCTTTATCGAGTAGTGAATGGGATTAGCGCTTGAGAGAACACAGACGACATTGGAAGGCGACTTGAATTGCTGGCGGCCGAATCGGGACAGCCGGGAGAAGTTCGCCGCATAAGCGGTATCGACCAACACCAGGTAGTTCTTTTTTTCGTGGATATAATGCATCACCTCGGTCGCGAAATTATGGCCGGCCTTTATCCATACTTTTTCATAACCGCTGTTCTCATCGATCGAAAGCTCCGTTGCCGAGCTCATGGCAACCACATGTCCTGCGGGCAGCGCCTCTCCATCGAGGTTACCGGTGGCGGAGACGGGCGTTGCCTGTACCATGGTAAAAGGTTGGCGATAGCTGTCACTTCCGTTCCAGGTCTTTAGCCCGGCCGCTTTGAAACGGGACTCGATATAATCGGCAGCCCTTTCGATATCGGGGGTGAAAACGGCCCGGCCGCGCATGTCGTCGGAAGAGAGGGTCCGTTCGGTCTGTTCAACGGAGGTTTCGTTGATGATCTTGTCGATGTTCTGTGCGGAAAGGCAGGCGGAAAACGACAAAAGTGCCAGCGTGGAAGCAATATGTCTCATGTGAAAGGGTTTATAAGCTCATCATCTCTTTGAATTTGACCGTCTGGCGGCGGCTGACCTCGATCTTTTCCCCGCCTTTCATTTCAAGCAGGAGGCCGCCGTTGAAGTAGGGCTCGATTTTCTCGATGAGCCGGAGATTGACAATATGCTTGCGGTTGGCCCGAAAGAATACCTTCTCATCCAGCCGTTCTTCGAGTGCGTTGAGGGATTTCAGGATCAGCGGCTTGTTGGGTCCAAAATACACTTTTGCATAGTTACCGACGCTTTCGAAGAGGCGGATATCCGAGAGCTTTACGAACCAGCAGCGTTCGCCGTCCTTGACGAACACCTGGTCGTGCTCATTGAGGATGCTGCGGTTGATGGAGATGGGGTGGTCGGAAAGCGGCTCTTTGTCTTCCTCCAACTGCAGCTTCTGGAGGGCGTCGGCGAGGCGTTTTGGCTCGACGGGTTTTAGAAGATAATCCAAGGCATTGACCTCGAAAGCCTTAAGCGCATATTCGTCGTAAGCCGTGGTGAAGATGACGTTGGGGGCGCGTTCCAGCTCGGAGAGCATGTCGAACCCGGTCTTGCCGGGCATCTGGATATCGAGGAAGATGAGGTCGGGGTTGAGGCTGTCGATCCTTTCTATCCCTTCGGCGGCGTTGGCGGCTTCGGCGATGACTTCGATCTCGGGGAAGTCGAGCAATAGTTTCTTGAGTTCGTTACGGGCGAGGCGTTCGTCGTCGATGATGATAGCTCTGATCATGGTTGAACCTTCGGGCTTTTAGGTTAATTTATCCCGAAGGTCCAACACCGCCCTAATGATGGGCCTTCGGCCAGCGGACCCGTGGTCCGCTCTGATTATTTACTCATGTCTACGGGGATGAGTACACGGGCTTCTACCGTGTTGTCATTGACTTCCCGGATGTCGAAGTTAGCTTTTTGTCCGAAAAGAAGCTGGAGCCTGTTTTTGGTGCTGGCCAGGCCGAAGCCGTCGGAGTTACGGTTGCCGTTAAGGACACCGGTGTTGAGGATCACCAGTTCGTGATAATCATCCTTGAAGTCGGAGACGATGCGGACCTTGCCGCCTTCTACCTGGCGGCTGATGCCGTGTTTGATGGCGTTTTCCACCAGCGTCTGGAGCATCATCGGGGGGATGGGTTGATCGAGAGTGTCTTCGTCGATCTCATATTCCACCTGCAGGCGGTCTTCGAAGCGGATATGCTCGAGGGCCAGATAGTCTTTTACGATGTTCAGCTCTTTTTCGAAGGTGACGGTCTCGAGCTTTTCGGCCTGCATGCTGCTGCGGAGGATATTGCTCAACTCGGTGATGGCGGTGCGGGCGCGGGCGGGGTTCTCGTCGATGAGGGCGCGGATGCTATTGAGGGCGTTGAAGATGAAATGGGGGTTGATATGGGCCTTGATGGTCTTCAGCTCCAGCTCCTTCACCAGGGCCTCGAGCTTGAAGGTATCGAGCTGCTGTTTGGAACTGATCTGAATATAGTGATATAAATAGTAGATCAGGGTCCAGGGAACGATCATAACCCCCGTGTCGGCCGTAACGGTGAGCAGCCGGGGCATGAATTCGGTCTTGTAATGGGAGGCGAGGTTCAGGGCGTCGGCCAGGCCGATCCGGATGAGGCCGTCCGTGATACAGACCAGGACGATGCCGATGAGGAATTTGGGGAGGGCTTTTTCGACGGAGAGGAGGGCCCAACCCGATCTTCTGATCACTTCTCTGAAGACATGGGTCACGAGGATGCCGGTCAGGACGGTGACCATCATGAGTTCAACGTCCTTTTGGGTGATCTTTTGCTCGAGGGTCGTGGAATTCAATACCAACAAAAGGGCGAGGGAGCCCCAACCACCTATCTGGCACCACCAATAGTATCTGCTTCCGTTTTTGGTCATACGAGGTATCAATAGGCCGGAACTTGTCCGGCTGGGATCAAATCTAGGGTTTTCCACATACCCCGGGCCCTTATTTTGTACTAATGGCGAATTTATCCCGCTCATCGGTCCGGCAGCATCGACGAGCCGGGAAATGGCCCCTGCGTGCGCTCAAGCCCGGTTGGACTTGCAAACCAGGCGCTAAAGTCGTAATTTTGGCGTTACAAAGGTCAATTTTCGCAAATTATGGAAATCACCCCCGGTCCCCTGTTACAAACAATCAACTCACCCGATGATCTGAAGTTATTGAGCAGGGAGCAATTGTACCAACTCTGTGATGAACTCCGCCAGTATATCATCGATATCGTCAGCGTTCATGGAGGGCATTTTGCAGCCAGTCTGGGGGTAGTCGAGCTGACGGTAGCCCTGCACTATGTTTTCAATACTCCTTATGACCAGCTGGTCTGGGACGTCGGTCACCAGGCCTATGGCCATAAGATCCTTACGGGCCGGCGGGAGGTGTTTGCCTCCAACCGGAAATACAATGGGATCAGTGGATTCCCCAAAAGGGGCGAGAGTGTCTTTGATGCATTTGGGGTTGGGCATTCGTCCACCTCGATAAGTGCCGCGCTGGGAATGGCGATGGCCGCCAAGTACAAGGGCGAAACGGACCGCAAGGCCGTGGCGATCATCGGTGATGGGGCCATGACCGCGGGGCTTGCCTTTGAAGGAATGAACCATGCCGGCGTCGCCGATACCGATCTGCTGATCGTGCTCAACGACAACTGTATGAGCATCGACCCCAATGTCGGCGCCCTGAAGGAATATCTCACCGATATCACTACTTCGAAGACCTATAACCGGCTGAAGGACGATATCTGGAAGGCGCTGGGCCGCCTGCCGGGCAGCCAGTTCAGCCGCGAGATGGCCAGCAAGATCGAGCATAGCATCAAGAGCTTTGTCAGCCGGAGCAGTAATCTTTTCGAGTCGCTGAACCTGCGCTATTTCGGGCCGATCGACGGTCATAATATCACCAAGCTGGTGGACACCCTGGAGGACATGCGGCGGATACCGGGTCCCAAACTGCTGCATATTATGACGGTAAAGGGTAAGGGATATGCCCTTGCCGAGAAAGAGCAGACCAAGTGGCATGCGCCGGGCTTGTTCGATAAGATCACCGGCGAGATCTATAAGAAACACTACCCCACCCCGCAGCCGCCCAAATACCAGGACGTCTTTGGGCATAGCATCATCGAACTGGCCGAACAGAATCCGAAAATTTTTGGTATCACCCCCGCGATGCCCAGCGGTTCCTCGCTGAAGTTCATGATGGAAAAGATGCCGGACCGGGCTTTTGACGTCGGCATCTGTGAGCAGCATGCCGTGACCTTAAGCGCCGGGATGGCTACGCAGGGGATGCGGGTGTATTGCAATATCTATTCTTCCTTTATGCAACGGGCTTATGACCAGGTGATCCACGACGTAGCGATCCAAAAGCTGCCCGTGATCTTTTGCCTGGACCGGGCCGGGCTCGTCGGCGAAGATGGGCCGACGCATCATGGGGCTTATGATATCCCCTTTATGCGTTGCGTGCCCAATATCATCGTCAGCTCGCCGATGAACGAGAGTGAATTACGTAATCTTCTCTATACTGCCCAGCTGGACAGCAACGCATATCCCTTTGTCATCCGTTATCCCCGTGGGGAGGGCGTCATGCCGGAATGGAAGACCCCATTCCAGGAGATCCCCGTCGGCAAGGGCCGGAAGATCAAGGACGGTGAAGGCGTTGCCATCCTCAGCCTGGGTCATCCCGGTAATTTCGTGACGACCGCCATCCGCGAGCTGCGGGCGACCGGGCTCGATCCCGCGCATTATGACATGCGATTTGTCAAGCCGCTGGACGAGGAGTTGTTGCATGAGGTCTTCCGGAAGTTCGACCGGATCGTGACCGTCGAAGACGGGACCGTGGTCGGCGGATTCGGCTCTGCCATCCTCGAGTTCCAGGCCGCACATGGATATAACGCAACGGTACGCATCCTCGGGATCCCCGATCATATCGTCGAGCATGGGACGCTGAAGGAGCTGCAGCACGAATGCGGGTATGATGCGCCGGCGATCGTCGACACGGTGCGGAAGATGATGGGGGATGCGGTGAGCGTCAATCATCTGCTGGGCTGAAGCGTTTTTAATAATCTTTAACAAGGCGGGAATATGCAAAGGAGTTTCGGGTGCGTCTTTACGTAACCTAAACACCTTTTTATGCGGCCGTCCCTGCTGTTGCTTTCGCTTGTCTTTGCCGGGCAATGTAACCATTCTTATCCTGCACTTCATGCAGTCGACCCCGAACGGCAACGTCTGCGCGCAAAAGCGGGAGAGCAGCGGGGCTGGCTGACGAGCCATGGATTCAATTCTTCTCTCTGTTTTTTGGTGGATATGCAGCTTCCTTCGGGGAAGAACCGATTCTTTGTATACGATCTGCGGCGGGACAGCGTGTTGCTTTCCGGGTTGGTGGCGCATGGCAGCGGCGGGCGGTATTTCAGTGCGAGGCCGGTGTTTTCGAACGTGGATGGAAGTGGGTGTACCTCGCTGGGAAGATACCGGGTGGGCTACGCCTATGCGGGGCAGTTTGGGCAGGCGTATAAGCTTTATGGTCTCGACACCAGCAATAATCGGGCATTTGCGCGGAACGTGGTACTGCATTCTTATACGGCGGTGCCGGCGCATGAGACCTATCCGCAGCCGATCTGTAACAGCCTGGGATGTCCGATGGTGGCGCCGGTTTTTTTGGAGTCCTTGCGACCATTGATCGCCGGAGCGCAGAAGCCGGTCTGTCTTTGGATCTTCAATTAGGCCGGCGGCATGCGTTTTAGGCGAACATCGGCACTTCGATCGCCAGCACTTCGGCGTCGGTGGTGGCCGTAAACGAGACATCAGCGGGGCCGGCGATGCCGAGTCCATCGCGCTTTTCGAGCTTGCGGCCGCCGGCGGAAATGCTTCCTTCCAGTACGAAAAGATAGACGCCATTGCCGGCGAAGGCAGGCTGATAGGCAAGGGTCTTGCCGGCGCCGGGACGGGCGAGGGCAAGACGGGCGTCCTGGTTGATCCAGAGCGCATGGTCTTCGGCCCGGGGGCTCACGATGATCTGCCATTTATCCTTGCGGTCGTCGGGATGGAAAGAACGTTGATCGCAGCGGGGGCGGATGCCGGGTTGCTTGGGGAAGATCCAGATCTGGAGGAAATTCGCGTTGTCGTAATGAGAGGCGTTGTATTCGGAATGGCTGATGCCGCTGCCTGCGCTCATGATCTGTACGTCGCCGGTGTAGACGATGCCTTTGTTGCCGGCGCTGTCCTTGTGCGAAAGAGCGCCCTTCAACGGGATGGCGATGATCTCCATGTTCTCGTGCGGGTAGTTGTCAAAGCCTTCTCCTCCTTTTACGATATCGTCGTTGAGGACCCGCAGCGCACCGAAGTGGACTTTATCCCGATCGTGCCAGTTGCCAAAGCTGAAGGAGTGATGGCTGTCGAGCCAGCCGAAATTGAAATGGCCGCGTTCGGCCGAGGGATGGTATATGGTTTCCATAAGCGCCCTAGTTTGCGGATGCATCTAAAAAGCCGGGAAAGAGACCGCCGAGACCGTTGCCATTGCCATTCGAGGGACCATCGTCATCGGGCTCCGGTCCGGGCTCTTCGCCCAGGAGTACAGCATCTTCGAGAGGATCTTCCGGCCGGTCGGGATTGTACTCCACGATAAAGTTATTCCGGCCTTCCCCTACAAGGATGCTCATATAGTTCAGCTGCACCATTTCCAGCATCGAAAGGAAGAGGAAGATGGCATGCAGCCGGTCGTTGCAGATGTCGAAAAGCTTCTCGAAGGACATCGTCCGCTGCTCGCGGATGGTGGTGAGAATATGTTTTCGGCTACTCTCCATCGTATAGTTGTACTGAACGACGGTGTGGACGGGTCTGTTCTGACGCTGCTGGATCTTCTGCATGAGGCGCTCGAAGGTCTTCATCAGCTTGAAGAGGGTGATCGCCTGGATCTCGGTGCCTTCGCCGGCCTCTTCGCCGATCTGCGAGAGTTCCTTCTGAAGATTACCCCGGCGGACCATGAGGTGGCGGATGGCCTCCATTTCGGCGAGGGTAGCCGCGGCTTCCTTATAGCGTTTGTATTCGAGCAGCTTGTCGATCAGTTCCTGACGGGGGTCGATCTCGTTGCCCTGGGCGTCCAGCTCTTTGCGGGGCAGGAGCATCTTGGCCTTGATGCGCATGAGGGTGGAGACGAAGAGGATGAATTCGCTGGACAACTCGATATTCAGGGGTTCGTCGCCGTGTATGTAGGCGAGAAAGTCCTGGATGATCTTATGAATAGGTATATTGTAAATATCTAATTCGTCTCTTTCGATAAAGAAGAGCAGGAGGTCGAAGGGACCTTCGAATTGAGGTAGCTTGATCTGGTAATTGGTCATGACCCAACGAAAATAGCTTTTTCCGGGGGAACGGGGGGCCGGGTTTTCCCCAAGTTGTCAAGAGCGGCCACGGGCCGCTCGGCCGAAGGCCCATTATTGAGGTAGCGCCGACGGGGTCATATTTGGTCGATGACCCCCGAGGCGCTACTGTGCCGGCGGGGCGGGCGGGGCGATGGGTTTGCGGGCCTTCTTGGCGAATTTATATGCGACGCCGATACCCATTACCTCTTGCAGCTGGAGCGCAGGTCCGCCGGGGGTGCCATCGGATTTGACGGACTTGACCCGGTCGTCATAGATCAATGTGAGCGCAAGGTTCATGCTAATGATGCTGGTGACCTTGACAGTGAGCACGTTGGTCATATAAAAGGCGATATTCTGCGGATGATTGAGGTAGTCCGAGAACAGGTCGAGCCTGCCCGTATATACGGCTGTCTTGCTGAGCGGGGTCGTGTAATTGAGGGATGCATAGGCGCCGAATTCGACCCGGGATTTCTTGCCGGAGTCCACGCCGAACGCGCCGGCAGCGGCGAGGGAATCGTTGTCGACGATGAGCTCCCGGATAGTGGCCGGGGAAAGGAAGAGAGAGAAATTGCTGGTCGGCTTATAGTCCATACCGAGGGAAAGGAGGAGATAAGCCGGCGCTAAGAGGTCCGAGGTGAGCACTCTTGTTTTTGCATCGGGATAGTTGTAACCGGGGGCGAACTGGGTACGGAAGTCGAAGAGTCCGCTGAGATACCATTTCTTTCCTACGTCGTAACCATATTTCGAGGTGACGTTAAAGATATCCTGCGTCTTGCGGGTGCCGAGGCTGGTGGTATTAGCGATACCATACTGTGCGTTCAGGAAGTTGTCCCAGGAGCGGCGGCCATCTACATAGAAGGCGTATAGATTGGCAAGGGAGTTGAGCGATAAAGCCGATTTGTCGCCGCCCGCGGACCAGTTGCTTAGGGCTGCCTGGTTGAAGGTGAGGCTTAAGAGGCCGCCTGTTTTCCAGGTCATCTTTGTGGTGTCGTGAGGATCTTTGGTTATCGTGGCGCCGTTGACTGCCTTTCGGAGATCCTGGACATCCTGCGCTTGTGATACGGAGGTAAGACCGACTATAGCAAAAATTAGGATAGGTAGGATGCGGGCACAATTCTTCAACATAATTCGTCAGTTTTTATTTCTGTTGTTACAAAAATATTGCCAGCCCGAAGGCTGGCAACAGTAACAAATTTTTAGGGACGCTTCTTGAGCTCGTCGAGGATCTGGGCCAGGAGCTTCTCCGTTGGGGTAGGTTCCGTGGCCGCGGGGACTCTCTTCTTCTCGAGAGATTTGAAAAACTTCACAATGAGGAAGAGGATGAAGGCAATGATGACGAATTTAATGATCGCCGATATGAAGCTGCCGTATTTTACGGTGCCCCATGCCAGTTTATCGATGTCTTCCAGGTGGGCAAATTTCAGGGCGGGGGCCAGCAGCAAAGGCGTGATGACATGGTCCACAAGAGAAGAAACAATGGCGGTAAAGGCCGCACCGATAACTACCGCAACGGCAAGATCAAGGACGTTACCGCGCATTACAAAGTCCTTGAACTCTTTTAGCATTCCCATGATTGATGTTTTTGGTTATGAAAAGCTTTTTTTGCGACTCGAATGCCTAAGGGTGGGAGTTCTCAGAGGGGGGTATGCAACTATACCGACATGATCTCTTTTTCCTTCGCTGCAAGGTGTTTTTCGACCAGGCTGATATATTTGTCGGTGATATCCTGGATCTCTTTTTCGGCGTCCTTGGCTTCGTCTTCGCTAAGGCCGTCCTTTTGTAATTTCTTGATCTGTTCGATGGCGTCGCGCCGGATATTGCGGATGGCGACCTTGGACTGTTCGCCTTCGTTGCCCGCCCGTTTCACAAATTCCTTTCTTCTCTCTTCGGTCAGGGGGGGCATAAATAGCCGGATGATATTGCCGTCATTCTGGGGGGTAACGCCCAGGTTGGCATTGATAATGGCCCTTTCGATGGGTTGGAGCATGTTCTTTTCCCAGGGCTGGATCGTCAGGGTACGGGCGTCCATAACGGAGATATTGCCCACCTGGTTGAGGACGGTGGGGCTGCCGTAATAGTCGACGGTAAGGCCTTCCAGCATCTGCGGGTTGGCTTTGCCTGCTCTTATCTTAATCAGTTCAGACTCAAGGTGATTGAGTGCCTTTTGCATGCTATCCCGGGAGTCTTCCAGGATAAGTTCCAGATCGTCTGACATATAGGTATAATTGAAAGTTCGCGTCCGAAGGCAGTTTCCAAAATTTATCCGTCATGCGCATACGGCTAATTATTGGCCTTCGACCGTCGGACCGTTGGTCCGCCTTGCGTGCAAACCTACGTCAAAAGATCAATTGTTTTGCTCGAGAATAGAGTCTTTTTTCAGGGATACCAGGTGAGAAGCCTTGGTGAGTTGAGCGTTTTCTTCCTTGGCCGTCTTTGCGACAAACAACCGTGGTCCGGGGAGCAGGTAGTAGATGGCCGCGATGAGCGTAAAGAAGATAACGAATACGCCTGCAAGAAGATAGGTGACGTTCAACGACCGGCCGAGGAAAACGGTAACGATCATCAGGAGGTTGACGGTAACCAGGGTCAGCGTGATCGCCCGGTGCGAGAAACCCCGGTCGAGGAGAAGATGGTGGATATGATTCCGGTCGGGGCTGAAGGGCGAGCGGCGATGCAGGATGCGGATGCCGAACACTCTTAATGTGTCGAGCAGGGGGATCATCAAAATGGTGAAGCCGACGGCGGGGGATGCGGGGATGGGGAAAGCGACATCGGCGGTGTTGGCAACGTTGATGAATTTGATCACCAGGATGGCGTTAATAGTACCCACTAACAGGGAACCGGTATCCCCCATAAAGATCTTGGCCGGCTGGAAATTGAAGATCAGGAAGGCCAGGAGGCTACCGGCCAGCGAGAAGGCGATCACGGCATAGGGCGATAATCCCACATAGAGGAAATAGATGCCGAAGACCACCGTCGACAGGAGACCGAGGCTGCCGGCGAGGCCGTCGATACCATCGATGAGATTGAAGGAGTTGATCACCACGATAACGGCAAAATAGGTGAGCAGCAGACTAAACATCTCGGGTAGCTGATACAACCCCAGGAATCCATGCATGCTGCGGATCTGGATATTCCCGTAGTAGATGATGATAAAGGCGGCGAGCACCTGGCCGATAAACTTCTTAACCGGGGAAATAACGAGGATATCATCCTTGAGACCGAGGAAGAAGATGACAAAAGATGCCGCTATAAAATACTGAAGATCAGTAAATTGATTAAAATGAAGGGTAAGCAGACTACCGAAGATGAAGCCAGCGAAGATGCCGATCCCTCCAAGAGGTGTGATAGGCATATGGTGGACTTTCCGGGCGTCGGGCATGTCGAACAGCTTTTTCATTTCCGCCACATTGATAACGGCTGGGATGGCAAGGAAGGTAACGGTAAAGGAAATAGCGATCGAAAGTAGAACATCAAACATCAGTCTGATTTTGATTCGTGAACAAAAATAGGAATTCTTTATTAATGTATCCGATATATACGACTAGACTTATTGCAAAGATTGGGCCTGGTGTTTCTGCGGGGGTTGCCGGGTCAGGCGGGAGTCGTTGTTGTAGTAAAAAGAATGAGACCGAAAGATAATACAAAAGTTTAAGGCCTCCAAGCAATCGGGCAAAATTGGATCGATCAACATGCAAAAAACCATTAGATTTGTCAAAAGGAATCAATAAATCAACTCATATGGCAGACTTAAAAGCAATCGCTTCGCAGATCAGAAGAGATATCGTCAGAATGGTTCATGGCGCCGCAAGCGGTCATCCGGGTGGTTCGCTCGGGTGTGCTGATTACTTCACCGCACTGTATTTCAAAGTCCTGAAACACGACCCTAATTTTCATATGGATGGCAAGAATGAAGACGTCTTCTTTTTGTCCAATGGTCATATTTCACCCGTCTTCTATTCGGCGTTGGCCAGATCCGGTTATTTCGATATCAAAGAACTGTCAACTTTCCGTAAGATCAATTCCCGCCTCCAGGGTCATCCTACCACCCATGAACATCTGCCGGGCGTTCGGGTGGCCAGCGGTTCGTTGGGTCAGGGGATGAGCGTTGCCATCGGCGCCGCGCTTAGCAAAAAACTCAATAACGATAAAAATATTGTGTATTCCCTCCATGGGGACGGGGAGCTGGACGAGGGGCAGAACTGGGAGGCTATAATGTTCGCGGCTGCCAAAAAGGTAGACAATCTGATCTCTACGGTCGACTGGAACGGCCAGCAGATAGATGGTACGACGAAGTCGGTGATGGATCTGATGAATATTCACTCCAAGTTCGATGCGTTTGGCTGGACTACGCTGGAGATGAACGGTAACGATATGGATGAGGTGCTGGCAACGCTCGATAAGGCCCGGAGTCTCACGGGTCAGGGTAAGCCGATCGCCATCATGATGCATACGATCATGGGTAAGGGGGTCGACTTCATGGAGAACGATCACCATTGGCACGGGATTTCTCCCAATGATGAGCAGCTGGCGAAGGCGCTGGCGCAACTACCGGAAACACTTGGAGATTATTAAGATAACTTGAGGGGCCTTTCGGCCCTTTTTTTCGCGTATGATGGGCCTTTGGTCCGCTTAGGTCTTTAGGGCAATCGGTTGGTTGGCGGCTTTCCGGGCGGGTAGCCAGGAGGCCAGAAGGGCGATGATGCCAATCGTTCCCAATACCAGTCCGAAATCGGTTGCCACCAATTTGACGGGATAGTAGTCGATCAGGAAGGAGCCGCCCTGCAGAGGAATGAGATGGTATCTGATCTGGAGCAGGCAGACGACCGCCGCAAGCCCGATGCCTCCTACCCCGCCCATCAGGGCCAATAACACACCTTCGCTCAGGAAGATACGTTGGATCCTCGCGTCATTGGCGCCGAGGGCCTTCAGCACATGAATATCCTTTTGCTTCTCCCAGACCAGCATGGTCAGCGCGCCCACCATGTTGAACGCCGCCACGATGAGGATCAGGGACAGTACGATATAAATTACCCACTTCTCGGTCCCCATGACGTTATACAGACTTTGATTCTGCTCATACCGGGTCTGTACCTTATAGCTCTTGCCCAGCAGCCGGACGATGGCCTCTTTAGCGGCCAGGACCTGTTTGGGATCGGTAATGGAAAGCTCGGCGCCGCTGTACTCATTGGGTCCCAATCCCACCATCCGTTTGACAAAATCGATATTCGTGATCACATAGTGTTCGTCGAAGTCCTGCTGGATGCGGAACATGCCGGAGGTGACGAGGGGCTCATGATTCATGGATGCCATGGGGTCCGCGCTGTAGTCCGTGCTTCCGCGCCGGAAAAGGTATACACCGAGGGGCAACAGCTCCTTTTCGGCTTCCACCCCCAGGGTGTTGGCGATGCCCGAACCGAGAATGGCCTGTGGATGATCCCCGGTACCGGTCATGAACGTCCCTCTTTCCAATGTTTTACCCACACCGGTCACTTTCAGGAACTGGTCGTCCACTCCCTTGATATACGCGGGTAACCATGATCCGTTGTTCTCGAGAATGCCTTTGTCCTCGGCGACGAGGGAGACGGCGCCGACGCCGCCGACCCCTTTCAGCCGCTGGATCTGATCGGCCGTCAGGGTGAGTGTCTTACCGATGATGGGAGAAACCTTTATGTCGGGGTAAAAGCTGGTATAGAGTGATTTTACGAGGTCCTCGAACCCGTTGAACACACTCAGGACGAGGATCAGGGAGGCGGCGCCGACCACGATGGCCGACATGCTCACCCAGGCGATGATATTGATCGCGTTGGTGGATTTCTTTGCCCGAAAATATCGCCAGGCGAAGAGGAAATTCATTGTGGCCCCTCCTTTCCGTCGGGGTTGTCGCTGCCTGCTTGGGGGCTGGCGCTGCCGGCGGGAGGTTCGGCCTTTATCCGCCGGAAAAGCTCCTCCATTCTATCGGCATGTTCGAGGGTATCGTCGTGGAGCCAGTCGAGTGTGGGAATACGGCGCAGTTGATGCTTTACCCGGGCGGCGAGCTCCCGTTTGATCTCCCAGGCCCTTTCTTCGATCTTCTTCAGGGTAGCGGGGATGTCCTTTACCTGGAAGAAACTGAGATAAACACGGGCTTCCAGCAGATCGGGCGTGACTTTTACGGCCGTGAGGGATACCAGGCCGCCGTCGATCATGCTGAGTCCCAGGCGCTGAAAGATGTCGCTCAGCTCCTGCAACAGCAGCGCACCCACTTGTTTTTGTCTTTTACCTTCTTGCATATATTGTTTAAAATTTCGGCAAAAAATAGATAAAAGGTATTTTTTGCCGCAATATCGTTGATGTCTTTGAATTGGACTCCGTCCAATTTCGATTCAAAATCCGCAACTTATCCATATTACTGCTAATTTTGCCCCCAAATTTACGGATTTCAGCATGAAGAAATTCTCAGTGATCCTACAGTACCTGTCCAGGTACAAGGGAAAGATCGTGGTATACCTGATCTTTAACGTTCTTTCTATCGTCTTCGGGCTGATCTCCCTTGGTATGCTTAGCCCCTTCCTGACCTTCCTTTTCAAGGGTGAAGGGGGTAACGGTCAACCGGTGACCCTCAACACCAATGCCGTCGGTGGATTGAAAGATGTGTTGAACGAGGTGATCCAACACAATGACAAATCCACCACCCTGCTGGTCATCTGTTTCCTGATCCTGATCAGCACGATCCTAAAGAACCTGTTCTATTATTGGTCTTCCTATATCTCCTCGCCTATCCGAAGCGCCACGATCACTTTTCTGCGGAACGATGTTTATGAAAAGATCCTTTCGCTGCCGATCGGTTATTTTACGGAGCAGCGAAAGGGCGATCTGATCTCCCGGATGACCAATGATATTTATGAGATCGAGTCGTCAGTAGTGAGTACGCTGGAAGGCATGATCAAAGATCCGTTGACCATCATCGGCTATCTTGCCTATATGGTCTACCTCAGCCCCTGGCTGTCGCTTTTCCTGCTGATCCTGTTGCCGGTGACGGGGTTCCTGATCGGCCGGATCAGCCGCACCCTGAAACGGCAATCCAAGGACGCATCCATCCGGCTGGGGGAAAGTCTTTCCGTGCTCGATGAAACGCTGGGAGGCATCCGGGTGATCAAGGGTTTTGGTGCGGAGTCCCTTCTTCGCAAGAAATTCGTCCAGATCAACGATAGTCTTTTCCATATCCGCAATAAGATGAATGCCCGCCGGGATCTGGCTTCTCCGCTGACCGAAACCCTGGGGATCTTTATTTTGACGATCATCTTATACTATGGAGGGATGCTGATCCTGCGCACACATGGCAATGGATTTTCCGGCGGGGACCTGATCACTTATATCGGTGTGTTTGGCTTGCTGATCAACCCGGCCAAGAACCTCTCGACCTCGATGTTCAATATTCAGCGGGGCGCCGCGGCGATGGAACGGGTGGAAGACCTGTTAAAAGCGCCCGTCGCCATCCGGGACAACCCCGGCGCCAAAAAGCTGGAGGCCTTTACGGACAGGATCGAGTTTCGTGGGGTCGGCTTCTCCTATGAGGAAACGGGGATCCTCGATAATATCAACCTGGTGATCGAGAAGGGCAAGACGATCGCGCTGGTGGGCAGCAGCGGCGCAGGTAAGTCGACGCTGGCCGACCTGGTGCCCCGATTCCATGATGTGACGGGCGGTGAGCTGCTGATCGACGGGGTCAATATCAGGGACTATTCGCTCAAATCCGTCCGGGAGCAGATGAGTATCGTAACGCAGGAACCTATCCTTTTCAACGACACCATCGCGGCGAATATCGCGCTGGGTAAGCCCGATGCGACGTCCGAAGAGATCGAGCAGGCGGCTCGGATCGCGAACGCCCACAATTTCATCATCCAGAAAGAAGAGGGCTACGAGACCAATATCGGGGACCGGGGCAGCAAGCTCAGCGGCGGTGAACGCCAGCGGCTGACCATTGCCCGGGCGCTGTTGAAGAACCCGCCCATTCTTATCCTCGACGAGGCCACCTCTTCACTCGATACCGAGAGCGAGCGGCTGGTGCAGGACGCCATCAACAAAATGATGGAACACCGGACGAGCATCGTCATCGCGCACCGGCTAAGCACGATCCGGCATGCGGACGAGATCATCGTGCTGCAGAAGGGACAGATCGTAGAGCGTGGTACGCATGATGAGCTGATCGCCCGCGGCGGCTTTTACAAGAAGCTGGTCGAGATGCAGGAGGTGAAATAATCAATAGTCTCCCTCGTCTTCATCTTCCGGGACCGGTGTCCGATGATCCCCCTCGGAGCCTTTATTCCCAATTTGCGGCTGCTCGCGGTCCATTTCCTCGATTTCGACGGGTTTCTCCGAAAAATCGCCAATGAGGTAGCGGGAGAAATAATCTGCCATCCGCCAGAAGAAGTACTCGGTCATATCCGCATACCCGTGACGCTGGCCGGGGAGCAGGACGAGGTCGAACCGTTTGTTGGCCTTTGTCAGCGCATTGATGACGCGGATGGTGTTACCTGGATGAACGTTGTTGTCGATATCGCCGGTTGACAACATAAGATGTCCCTTCAAATTCTTCGCCAGATCGGCATTCTTCTCGATGGAATACACGAAGCTGGTATCGCCTTTGTCGCCGATCATTTCCTTTACGCCATGATGTTTCTCGCTCCACCAGCGGTTATAGATGGAGTTGTCATGGTTACCCGAGGAGGAAACGGCCACCCGGAAGAAATCCGGATAGACCAGCATCGCCGCGGTGCTCATAAAGCCGCCGCCGCTGTGGCCATGGATACCGACGCGGTTGATGTCGATAAAAGAGTACCGATCGGCCAGCTGTTCCGCCGCCGCCTTTTTATCGGCGAGTCCATAATCCCTCAGGTTCCCATATCCATAGTTGTGATACCATTTGCTGCGGGAGGGTGAGCCGCCGCGGTTGCCTACGGTGACGACGATCATCCCGAGTTGGGCCAGGCGATCGACCCGGTCCATGCTGCGCCCGAAAGCGGCGTTGACGGATTCGGTCTGCGGTCCCGGGTAGACATATTCCATCAGCGCGTATTTCTTTGTACTGTCGAAGTTGAAGGGTTTATACATGACCCCGTACAGGTCGGTGACGCCGTCGTCGGCCTTTACGGTGAAGGGCTGTGGAAATTTATAACCGGTGGCAAAGAGCGAGCTGAGGTCGGTAGTTTCGAGGTCCATGACCTTGTGACCGGCGCTGGTATAGAGCGCTGACTTGGGAACGGTATTGACGCGGGAGAAGTTGTCGACAAAGTACTGCTGGTCGTCGTCCATATTGACGGCATGTTCGAAGTCGCCGCCGTTCAACAGGGTGAGGCCGCCGCCGTCGAGGTTCACCTTGTAAAGGTGGAGATAGTAGGGGTTCTCACCGGGCTCTTTGCCGCCGGCCGTAAAGTAGAGGATACGTTTCTTGTCATCGATGCCGACGATGTCCTCGCAGTGGAAGGAGCCGCTGGTGATCTGGTTCTTCAGCTTGCCTGTACCGTCGTACAAATAGAAGTGCGCCCAGCCGTCGCGTTCGCTCCATTCGACAAGCTCCCTGCCTTCGTTGACGAGGCCGAGACGGCGGACTTCGACATAGGTATTGAGCCGTTCGTTTATCAGGGGTTGAGCGACACTGTCACCGACATTAACGACACAGACATCGATGCGATGGAGATCGCGGCTGGTGCGGGTGAAGTAGAATTTGGAATTGGTTCCCAGCCAGAACTGGACGCGATAGTCGTCGTCGCGGCGGCGCTCCTGGTTGGGCGCGGACCAGATGGCGAGGTCCTGGTCCTTGAATTCGGCCGAGCTGACGATCTGCCGGGTATGGGTCGTCATGTCGAAGACGAGCAACTGTTCGATGGGTGCTTCCTTGTCGCCGGGCATCATATACTTATAGGTCTCGAGCGTGGGGCGCGGATCGGCGATGGAATTGATGACCCATAGATCCTTTACTTTTCGCATATCCGAGCGGGACATGGCGAAATGTTTGGAATCCGGACTCCAGAAGACCTGTGCCGGTTTGCGCTTATTCTTGTTCTTTTCCTTGTCGACATCGGTCTCACCGCCGCCGCCCAGGATGCCGTTGCCATGATAGCTGTAATTCTCGACGCCGTCGGTTGTCAGGGCGTGCTCTGCGATGGTGCTGTCGTCCTCGTTTTTCAACGCCTTTTCATAGTTGGCGCGATCCATCCAATAAAGATTGAAGCGGCGGCCGAAGACGATCACATTGCTGTCGGGAGAGAGGCTGGCCCAATTGGGTTTGCGTTTGGGTTTTTTGTAGCCGGTAAGCTCGTTGAGCGTTCCATCGAGCAGGTTGTATTCGAAGTAATAGACCTTCCTGGCCGTCGAGTCTTTTGTGGAGCCCTCTTTGTGTATCTTCTCGGAGCTTTTTACCTCGAACTGGATCCAGTTCTCGTCCTTTATGAACCGCATGCTGTCGAGGCCAAGGTGTTTGGCTTCGAAAGGGTCTTTAACGACACGGGAGATGGCTGCGGCCAGTCTATCGTTGTCGAATAGTTGCTTTTTTTCGCCTTTGGCAGGATCGACGACGTACCATTTCTTTCCCTCGGTGGTCTCATACATATACCAGAAGCGGGCCGATCGCTTTAGCCAATGGGCGTCGACCTGGGTGGTGAAGATGAGTTTCTCGAGTTTCTTTGGTGAGAGCCGGGCGGCGGCCTGGTAATTGGCTTTTGTAGCGTGCGTGGGCTGGGAATAGCCGGTGAAGGCGGCCATCAAAAGCAGCAAGGTTACAAGGAGGCGGGGCATAAGCAGCTATAGGTTTAATTATGCTATATAACATTTTCTTTTCCAGAGAATTCGGCGATATCCATCCACGGCCGCATTTAGGGATGAATGGGTGGAAAAACTTTTATTATTTTAGGTGCAAACTCCCGACCCATGTTTCGAATGTTCCCAGGCATTCCCGGTTATCTATACTATGTCTCCATCGCTTTACAGATCATTTGCGTGTTGCATTGCATCCGCAAGGGCACGCAGCAAAAATGGATCTGGCTGATCGTTTTTGTTCCGTACATCGGCAGCATTGCCTATATCTTCAGTGAGATCCTTCCCCGGCGGAATATGGGTGACTGGCAGGATGGGCTAGGCTCCTTGTTTGTAAGTCCCGCCGCACGCATCCGGCGGTTGGAGCAGCATCTTCAGTTCGCCAACACTTTCAATAACCGGGTGCTGCTCGCCAATGCGTATATGATGGCGGGACGTACGGAGGAAGCGATAGAATTGTATTCCACTTCCCTTACGGGAGCGTTCACGGAAAATGAATACGTGATCCACCGCCTGATAGCCGCCTATTTTAAAACGGGGCAATATGCCGAGCTGATCGAGCTGACCAGGAAGGTGTATGCTACGCCGGGGTTTGCCCGCAGTGAGGCGCATCTATTCTATGCGCGGGCGTTGGATCTGACCGGGGACGCCGCGAGTGCGGAGCGGGAGTTCAAAAAGATGAAGGGGCGGTTTGCCGACTTCCAGGCGCGGTATCAGTATGCCCTTTTCCTGCGGCGGGCAGGGCGTGACTCTGAGGCCCAGAGTATGCTGGAAGATATCGTTAAGGAAGGCCCGCACCTTAGCTCCAGGGAGCGACGGGCCAGTTACCTCTGGATACAAAAGTCAAAAGAGGAGCTCAAAGGATGATCGTCCTTATTTATTCATCATCTGTTTCGCCTCGATGCTCAGGGTTGCGTGCGGAACGGCTCTAAGTCTGGCTTTATCGATCAGTTTACCGGTAACCCGGCAAATACCGTAGGTCTTGTTCTCGATCCTCATCAGGGCTTTCTCCAGGTGGTCGATAAAGGTGATCTGGCGGCTGGCCATCTGGCTCAGCTGCTCTCTTTCCATGCTCATGCTTCCGTCTTCCATAGTCATGTAGCGGGCATCGTCGTTGTCGCCGCCCATTTCATCCTTGCGAGTGATCAGGCCCTGCAGGTACGCCAATTCCTTCTTTGCTGCGTCCAGCTTGCGGTTGATCAATTCCCTGAATTCTCCAAGTTCTGCGTCGCTGTATCTCATAGTGGGTCCAGTTTGTTCTTCTTGTGGGGTGTCTAATACTGATTTTGTAAATTCTGGTTCGTATTTGCGAACCGTTTTTGTTTTTATTTCGGGGATGACCACCTTTACCGGTTTGGCGGGGGCGACCGGCTTTTTTACTTCCGGCCTTGGCGCCACGGGTGGAGGTGAAGGGGGTGCGGAGGCAACGGTCTTGGCGATGACAGGAGCCGCGGCCGGTTTTGCGGCCGGGGCATGCTGCTGCGCTTTTGCGGCAGGGGCGGTTACTTTCGAAACAGCGGCTGCAGCGGGGTGACCCTTTGCTGCGGGCTTTGACGTATTGGATACAGCTGGTCTCTTTGTCGGAAGGGCGGCGGATTTCTTGGCCGGGGCTGAGGCAACCTTTTTAGCGGCGGGTTTAGCAATACTCTTAGCAGCCGGCGCTTTCTTGGCCGTCTTACTCCCACCTGACGAGTGGGCAGATTTCGGAGCCGCTTTTTTCGCCGGGGCTACTTTCTTGACATTCACCGTTTTCTTCGCGGCAGGTTTCGCCGCTTTCTTCTTGGTTGCCATACAGTTAGGCTTTTTTAGTGACGAACACTTTTAAAAGAATATCATTCACTTCAATTTCAGTGCCATTCGTGGGTTCCTTGACCAATTCAATGGAATCTGCCAAAATTTCCGCGCAAATATAGTCATTAAATTGCGTTAAGGAGTCGGTAAGGGAGGGTACGTCCGCTACTTTAACCAGGATTCTGTCGGTTAGGTCGTAGCCATTGTCTTTCCGGATTTTTTGGATGCGATTGACGAACTCACGTGCATTTCCTTCCTGGGCCAGGGCTGGGGTTACAGTCACATCCAGAGCCACAGTGAGCGCATTCTTATTTGCCACTACCCAGCCTGGGATGTCCTCACTGGTTATATCTACTTCTTGGATAGACAATATTATGGGTTCTTTATCAATAAATAAAGTAATATCACCTTCTTTTTCCAATTTTGCTATGTTCTCCTGCGAAAACTCGCTGAGAGCGGTGCTGACCGCCTTCATTTTAGCGCCCAGCTTTTTGCCCAGGGCGACGAAGTTCGGCTTGATCTTCTTCTTGATAAATCCGTCGCTGCCGTCCAGATACTGGATCTCTTTTACGTTGACTTCGGCCATTACCAGGTCCTCCACTTTTTCCAGCTGATGTTTCATGCCGGGGTTGAGGACGGGGATCAGCACTTTTTGAAGAGGTTGACGGACCTTGATATTCACTTTTTTACGCAAGCTAAGGATAAGGGATGAAGCATCCTGGGCCAGCTGCATGCGCTCTTCCAGCGGCAGGTCGATAAAGCCTGGGTCTGCTACCGGAAAGTCAGCATGGTGGACCGAGGCGGCTTTGATGCGGCCGGTGACCTCGTTCAGATTGGTAAAAAGCCAGTCGGCAAAGAAGGGAGAAATGGGGGCCATCAACCTGCTGAGGGTTTCAAGACACTCATAGAGCGTCTGATAGGCGCTGACCTTGTCCTGTTCATATTCCCCTTTCCAAAACCGGCGACGGCAGAGGCGGACATACCAGTTGCTGAGGTGCTCGTCGAGAAAATCCTCGATCAGCCGGCCGGCGATGGTCGGCTCGTAGTCGTCGAAATTCTCGGTGACCTTGACTACCAGGCTGTTCAGCGAGGAAAGGATCCATCGGTCGATCTCCGGTCTTTCGGCAGGTGGAATATAGGCCTCCTTGAAGGTGAAGCCGTCCACATTGGCATAGAGCACGAAGAACTGGTAGGTATTATATAAGGTACCGAAGAATTTCCGTTGCACCTCCCTGATCCCTTCGGTATCGAACTTCATGCTTTCCCAGGGGGAGGCATTGGTAATGAGATACCAGCGGGTGGCGTCCGCGCCGAATTTTCCGATGGTATCAAAGGGGTCGACGACATTGCCTTTACTTTTCGACATTTTGTTGCCGTTCTTGTCGAGCACGAGGCCATGGGAAACCACTGTTTTATAGGCGAGGCCCGGGTATTTCTTGTCGCCGTCGACGGGGTAGAGACCGGCCTTTTTGAGTTCGGCTTCGACGGATTCCTTTAGCAGCGAGCCCAGCGCGTGGAGGGTATAGAACCAACCGCGGGTTTGGTCGACACCTTCGGCGATGAAGTCGGCGGGATAGTTTTGCGCGAAAACTTCCTTGTTCTCAAAAGGGAAATGCCATTGGGCATAAGGCATGGCTCCACTGTCGAACCAGACGTCAACCAGGTCGGCGACCCGGTACATGGGCCGGCCGTCTTCACTTACCAAAATGATCTCATCTACATTCGGCTTGTGGAGATCGGCGGTAAGCTTTTGGATATAAGCATCTTCTGATTCACCTTTTGCGGTTTTCATAAAGCCGGCCGCTATAGAAGCTTTCAACGCCGTTTGTAGTTCGGCGATGCTCCCGATGCATATGACTTTGCGGTTGGCAATATCTTCGTCGGCCGGGTTTTCGGGCAATTCGGTGCGCCAGACGGGCAGCGGGGTACCCCAATAGCGACTACGGCTGAGGTTCCAGTCGACCATGTTTTCCAGCCAGTTGCCGAAACGGCCTTCTCCGGTGGATTTAGGTTTCCAATCGATAGTCTTATTGAGCTCAACCATCTGGTCCCTGAGAGCGGTGGTGCGAATGAACCAGGCATCCAGCGGGTAATAGAGGACGGGTTTGTCGGTGCGCCAGCAGTGCGGATAGGTGTGTTCGTATTTTTCGATACGGAAAGCACGATTGTCTTTTTTTAGCTTTACGCAGATATCGACATTGACATCGACGTAGTTGGGATCGTCCTTATAATTTTTCACATATCGGTTGCTGAACTCTCCCAGATCGTCTACGAATTTTCCCTGGCGATCGACCATCACCAGCATACCTATATTATACTTTTGGCCAACCTTATAGTCATCGGCGCCGAAGGCGGGGGACGTATGGACGATGCCTGTGCCATCTTCGGTGGTGACGAAATCGCCCGGTATCACGCGGAACGGATCACCTCCGGCCTTGTCGGGGCTATTGGCGGGATAGGGCAGGAGCTGCTCATACCGGATCTCTTCGAGGTCCCGGCCTTTGAACTCGCCAAGGATCCTCCAGGGAAGGATTTTGGCATCCGGGCCGATCCCATCCAGGCTTGCGGATTCTCCTTCCGGCTTGAAGTATTTGCCGATCAATGCCTTAGCAAGAACTACGTTAACGGGCAGATGTGTGTAGGGGTTGAAGGTCCTGATCAGGACATAGTCGATCTTCGGACCGACGGTAAGGCCCAGGTTGGAAGGCAGGGTCCAGGGGGTCGTCGTCCAGGCCATGAAGAAGACTTCGTTGTTGGCCGGCCCGTTTGCCGGGGATGCGGGTTCGTCTCCGGCCAGTTTAAAAAGGAATTCACTTTTTGTGTTGCGAACCGCCTTGAACATAGCTACGACGGTGGTATCCTTGACGTCCTTATAGCAGCCGGGCTGGTTGAGCTCGTGTGAGCTGAGCCCGGTGCCGGCGGCGGGGGAATAGGGTTGGATGCTGATGCTTTCATACAGCAGGCCTTTTTTATACAGCTCGGCGAGGATCCACCAGAGGGACTCTATATAGTTGTTTTCGAAGGTGATATAAGGATGTTCCAGATCGACCCAATAGCCCATCCGGCGGGTCAACTCATCCCATTTATCCTTGTATTTCAACACCTCGCGGCGGCAGGTCTCGTTATATTCGGCGACTGAGATCTTTTTGCCGATGTCTTCCTTGGTGATGCCCAGCATTTTTTCTACGCCCAGCTCCACGGGCAGGCCATGGGTATCCCAGCCGCCTTTGCGTTTCACCTGGTATCCAGACATGGTCTTATAGCGGCAGACGAGATCTTTTAGGGTCCGGCTGATGACGTGGTGGATGCCGGGTAGTCCATTCGCGCTTGGAGGGCCTTCATAGAACACGAATGGGGAAGCGCCTTCCCGTAGTTCCACACTTTTTTCAAAAGTGCGCTCATCCGTCCATTTTGCCAATAAATCCTGGCTGATGGCGGGTAAATTTAACTGCTGGTATTCCTTATACTTATTGGCCATGTACTATAAATGCTTGATTTGTCGATCGGTTCCGGGGTAGGGACGGCCGAAAGGTGAGCCGTTGGGGACGCGAATTTACGAAAAAAGGGCCAAAATGCCGGTAGGAAGAGCGATCGCAGGCAATGGAATTAGATTTGCATTGGGTAAGATGAAAAATGTTAAAGGATTGCCAAAAGCCTGCTAAAACGTTTTAAAGTGACTGATGGGACCCCGGAGTTATCCACATTTCCGGGTTTTGGCATAGTTTCTGGATACTATTCTCCAGAAACGCGATAGATACGGATGGTCAACATCCGACAAAAATAAAAAAGGAAAGCTTCTAAAAGATCCCGGAAGCAATTCTAACTCTTTCTACGGTTTAGGGTTTAGGGGTTAAAAAGGGGGGTATTCCTACTCCCCTTCCTTTTAAAAATACCCCGCCGCCATGAGCGGCCTGTCCGCAAGGACAGATAGCAGCCGCCAACCGTTCCACCCCACTCTCTTCCTTATTCCGTGTACTGTATTTGCCTTATTCAATGGAGATCCGTAGCCACCCGTTTTTAATCTCTGATATTACCTTGCAAAAAACCCGTTCGACAAGCGACCAGGCTGTAAGATCTCAATTCCTGAATTACCGGTTTTAAAATTTTCAAGTCCGGAAACCACCTTTTTTACCCCGGAGGACAGAGCCCTCCCGGTCTACGACCGGGAGGGCTGTTCATTTTATCGCCCTTAGGGCAGACGGCCTGTGGCCGTCTCTGGATCGGGAGGGCTGTTCATTTTATCGCCCTTAGGAGCGGCTTCGAATAACCTTATAGATTTTTATGGCGCTCATGAGCAACACCACAAAGAGCAGGAGGCCGAGCAGGCCCCAGGCCCAGCTCATATTCTGTTTGACGACGACGAGCATCACGATCGCGACCAGAAGGATAGTGGCCACCTCATTCCAGATCCGCAGCTGTTGGGACGAAAAGCGGAAGACGCCTTTCATCTGCTGACGATAGATAGCCTGCAACGAAAAATGATAGCCGTAGAGGCCAAGGACAAAGCCCAGTTTTATCGCCAGCCAGGTCGGCACGGAGCCGAGAAGGATCATCATCCAGGGACCGAAGATGAGGGTGAGGACGGCAGAAGGCCAGGTGATGCCCATCCAGAGACGGCGGAGCATCATTTTGAATTGCTGCATGAGGATCGTCCGTTCGGGCTCGGGCTTTTCATTGGCTTCGGTATGGTAGACAAAGAGTCTCACCATATAGAACAGACCGCTGAACCAGGTGACGATGAAAATGATGTGCAGCGCCTTTACATAACTATACATAGGAAGTTTTTGATCAATCGAGGACCATGGTCTTGTCGCCTGCCGCATAGCCATTGACCCAACCCGCCAATGCATCCACCCACTGCGAGTCGATATTGAGACAGGGGATCATCGTATATTCCTCGCCACCGGCGCCGAGGAAGGTCTCTTTGCCGCGGATGGCTATTTCTTCTAGCGTCTCGAGGCAGTCGCTGACAAAGGCGGGGCAGAGGATGAGCAATTTCTTTATCCCCTCTTTGGGCATTTCTTCGAGCCGGATATCGGTGAAGGGTTCGAGCCAGCCCTTCCCCAGCCGGGACTGGAAGGAATTGCTGTATCTCCCCTCCGGGATACCCAGCAGCCGGATCATTTCACGGGTTGTCGTGAAACACTGATGCCGGTAGCAGGTGGCGTGTGCCGGTGAAGCGGTCTCGCAACAGGCGGCCGATTGCAGGCAGTGGTTGCCGGTGGGATCCGACTTGCGGATGTGCCGGCCGGGCACCCCATGATAGCTGAACAGGATATGATCGTACTCCTGCTTAAGATAGGGGCGGATATGTTCGGCCAGCGCATTCAGATAATGCGACTCGTCGAAGAACGGCTTTATAAAATCCAGCCTGAAAGAATAGTTGTTCCGGCGATGGATCTCCTGTGCATACTCGACGGCCGTCTCATAGGAGGCCATGGCAAAGTGGGGATAGAGCGGAATGGCGATGACCTCTTCCAGGTCCGGCACTTTCTTCAGCAGGCGGCGATAGGCGTCCTCCATGGAGGGATTCCCATAGCGCATTGCGATCTCTACGGGATCGGCGACGAGGGGCTGCAAGGCGGCCTGCAGCTGCCGGGTCAGGACGATGAGCGGGGAGCCTTCCTTTGTCCAGATGGTCTCGTAGGCCTCCGCGGATTTTTTCGCGCGGAGGGGGACGATCAAACCGCCCACGAGTATTTTTCTGAACAGCCAGGGGTAATCGATGACCCTTTTGTCCATCAGGAATTCCATTAAGTATCGATGAACGTCCGGGGTTGCGGTGGAATCCGGCGAGCCGAGGTTCATAAGAAGGATGCCTCTTTTGCGGGTCGCATTCATAGCCTGCAAAGGTATGTGCTTTGAGCAATGGAGGGCCGGTTTTTGGGAAATGACAGTCTAATGACATAAAAAATGGTGAAGGCGGAACCGATGGGGGTAACTTTGCGTTCGTTATTATTGTTTAAGCAATAAGCCGTAGCAATGGGCACAAGGACCTCTGATATTTCGGAATTTTATGTAGTCGGGATCAATTACAAAAAAACAGATGCTGCCATCCGGGGGCATTTTGCCATCAGCGAAGAACAATACGCCCGTCTGCTCACCCTCGCTCCATCTCATCAACTCTCCGAACTCTTCGTTCTTTCCACCTGTAACCGGACCGAGATCTATGGGTTTGCCGACGATGCCCGTCAGCTGGCGGCCCTGCTCTGCTCGGCCACCGAGGGCAACTACGAATCCTTTCTCGACATAGCCTATGTCAAGCGGGGTGCGGAGGCGATCGAGCATCTTTTCCTGGTCGGTGCCGGTATCGATTCGCAGATACTCGGCGACTATGAGATCGTCGGGCAGATCAAGCAGGCCGTGAAATTCGCCCGCGAGCGGCAGTTCGTTGGCGCTGTTCTCGACCGGCTCGTCAACTGCGTTCTCCAGTCCACGAAATCGGTGAAGAACCAGACCGAACTTAGCGGTGGGACCGTATCGGTGTCCTTTGCCGCCATTCAATATATCCGCGAACATTTTGCCGACCTCTGCGACAAACATATCCTGCTGATCGGGACCGGGAAGATCGGTCGCAACACCTGTCGCAATATGGTGGACTATCTCGGTACGCGCACCATCACGTTGATGAACCGCACTGAATCGCGGGCCGCCGAACTGGCCGTGGAGACCGGCGTCAGCTCCGCCCCGCTCGGGCAGCTGTCGGCCTATGCCGCAAAGGCCGATATCATCCTCGTCGCCACCAACGCGGAACACCCGACACTGTTATGCTCGCATCTCGAAGGAGCGGGCAACAAGCTGGTGATCGATCTGTCGATCCCCTGTAATGTGGAGAAGACTGCCGCCCAGTTGCCCGGCGTGACGCTGATCAACGTCGATGAGCTGTCGAAGATCAAGGATGAGACGCTGCAAAAACGCGAGGCCGAGGTGCCGAAGGCCAGGGTGATCCTTGCGGAGCATATTGCGGAATTTATGGACTGGTATGAAATGCGCAAGCATGTTCCGGTCCTGAGGGCGGTCAAAACGAAATTAAAAGAGCTGCATACCCACCCGCTATATACCCGGCTTGCCGCACAGGCCGTTCCCGGTAATGGGGATATGGACGAACAGATCCAGCGGGTGATCAATGGCATGGCCACCCGGATGCGCCAGCACAACCAAGGCGGCTGTCACTATATTCAAGCCATAAACGAGTATATCGGAAGCTAATGCCGAATACCATCCGCATAGGCACAAGAGAGAGCGAGCTGGCTCTCTGGCAGGCGAACCAGGTGAAACATCTTTTGGAAGCCGAAGGTATTGTCACGGTGCTGGTGCCGATCAAAAGCGAAGGGGATATCGATCTGAAGACCCCGTTGTACGAGATGGGCGTACAGGGAATATTTACCCGTAGCCTGGATATCGCGCTCCTGAACAACCGGATAGATATTGCGGTCCATTCGATGAAGGACGTCCCCACTCAACTGCCGCAGGGTCTCGAGCAGGCGGCCGTGTTAAAGCGCGGTCCCGTACACGACCTGTTGGTGTATAAAAATTCCGCCGACATTCTCCAAATGCGGGACGGAGTAGCGCGGATCGCTACGAGCAGCATCCGCCGGAAGGCGCAGTGGCTGCACCGGTATCCGAATCACCAGATCGAGAATTTGCGGGGAAATGTCAACACCCGGCTGAGAAAATTGGGCGAAGAAGGCTGGGACGCGGCTATCTTTGCCCAGGCGGGACTCGAACGCATTCATCTGCGTCCGGAGAACAGCCTGGTGCTGGACTGGATGTTGCCCGCCCCGGCACAGGGCGCCATCATGGTCGTCAGCCGTGATGAGGAAGCCGTGCTGCAGGCCTGTCAGCCGCTGAACGATGCGGATACGGCGCTTTGCACCCGGATCGAAAGGGATTTTCTGCGGACCCTGCTGGGGGGATGCTCGACCCCGATCAGCGCATTGGCCGAGGTCGAAGACGGGGACGTTTATTTCAGCGGACAGATCCTCTCGCTGGATGGAAGGCAAAAGGCGGAGATCGAAAAGATATTGCCTGCCGACCGGGCCGACCACCTGGGCCGGCTGGCGGCCGAGGAATTGCTGAATAACGGCGGGCGGGCCATCGCCGACAGCATCCGGGCCGCAGAGCAGGCGAGGGCTAATATCTGACCTTCGGTCTAGCGGCTTCCGGCGGCTCCGCCCAAGAATAGGCATGGCGACTCCAAGGATATTTGTTTTGTCGACCCAAACCCTGTCTACCGAGCTGATCGGCATGGCGGCGGCGTTTGGCGTACAAGTGGATGCGGTGCCGTTCATCCGCACGGAGCTGCTGCCGGTGAATGATATGCCCGATAGTAAGATCATTGCCGTTCTCACGAGCCAGCATGCGGTGGAAGCATTGCCGGCAACCGGGCCGGGTGGCGCGATCTTTTGCCTCGAAGGAGCTACGCGGCGGATGGTCGAGAAGCGGTTTGGCGCCGGGATCGCAGGAACGGCGGAATCGGCCGGGGAGCTGGCCAAAAAGATCATTGAGAGTAACCCTAAGGAACCCGTTGTTTTTTTTTGTGGAAACCTGCGCCGGCAAGAGTTGCCTGCCTTGTTGCGGCAGGCGGGATTGGTCGTCGAGGAGCGGGTCGTGTACCGGACGGTGCCGACGCCACAGCGGGTGGATCGGGAATATCACGGAATCGCTTTCTTTAGTCCAAGCGGGGTAGAGAGTTTTTTTTCCGCAAACCCCGTGAACGCCACCACGGTCTATTTTGCCATCGGCCGGACCACGGCGGCAGCAGTCCGGGCGAGAACAGGGAGAGACGCCATCATCGCCAGCAAACCCGACAAGGAAATATTGATCAACGAACTGGTCACCCATTTTAAAATATGAATACACTCAAGAACGATCTATTGCTACGCACCCTGCGGGGAGAGAAGACGGAACGGACGCCGGTATGGATGATGCGCCAGGCGGGGAGATATCTTCCCGACTACCGTGTCCTGCGGGAGAAATATTCATTTTTCGAACGGTGTCAGAATCCGGAGCTGGCAACGGAGATCACGATCCAGCCGGTCGAACAGGTAGGGGTGGACGCGGCGATCATCTTCTCGGATATCCTGGTCGTTCCGCAAGCCATGGGGATGGAAGTGCAATTGATAGAATCGAAGGGGCCGTTGTTGCCCGACCCGATACAATCGATGGCCGATCTGGACCGTCTTGTCCTGCCGGACGTAGAAGAGCGATTGGGCTATGTATTCGATGCCCTGCGGCTGACGAAGCGGACGCTTGCCGGGCGGGTGCCGCTGATAGGGTTTGCCGGGGCGCCATGGACCCTGTTGTGTTATATGGTGCAAGGGAAAGGTTCTAAAACGTTTGACGAAGCGAAAGCCTTTTGCTATACCCAACCGAAAACGGCGCATCGTTTGTTGCAGATGATAACGGATACGACGATCGCGTATCTTCGGGGACAGGTAGCCGCTGGAGCGGATGTGGTCCAGATCTTCGACAGCTGGGGCGGACTGCTGGGACCCGATGATTTCGAACAGCTGTCGCTGCAATATATCCGGCAGATCGTCGCTGCGCTAAAAGATGAGGTGTTGACCATCGTCTTTGCCAAGGGCGCCTGGCATAGCCTGGAAAACATGGCGGCTACGGGAGCGAACGGTCTGGGCATCGACTGGTGTATCCGGCCGCAGATGGCGAGAGAACTTGCCGGACCGGGGGTAGCGTTGCAGGGAAATTTCGATCCGGCGAAGCTGTTATCACCGATACCGGTGATCGAAAAAGAAGTACGCGCGATGTTGGATGCTTTTGGCGGAGGATCGGGCGCGAGGTCTTATGTTGCCAACCTTGGCCACGGCATCCTTCCCAATGTACCGGTGGAACATGCCATCGCGTTCGTCGAAACGGTGAAAAACTATCAATATGAACCAGCCCGTTGATCCTTTGTACAACTCCGCGACCGCTTCCTACAGGGAGCGCTGGATCGGGTTTATCCATGGCCTGCAGGACCGTATCTGTGCCGCCCTTGAAGACCTCGACGGTCAGGCGCTTTTCCGGACCGATGAATGGGAACGGGAGCATGGCGGTGGTGGCAAGACCCGGGTGCTGAGCGGCGGGCGGGTGTTTGAAAAGGGGGGAGTGAACAGCTCGGTCGTCTGGGGCAAGGTGACGGATACCATGCGGACGCAGCTGAAGATCGACGGGAAGAATTGGTTTGCCTGCGGACTGTCGCTGGTGATCCACCCGGTGAATCCCTATGTACCCACCACGCATGCCAACTGGAGATATTTTGAGCTATATGACGATCCGGGTCATGTGAGCGACCGATGGATGGGCGGCGGGGCCGATCTCACGCCCTATTATCTTTTCCGGGAAGACGCCCGGCATTTTCACCGCAGCTTCAAGGACGCAATGGACGTATTCGATACCGGCTGGTATCCGAAATACAAGCAATGGTGTGACGAATATTTCACCAATAAACACCGGGGGAACGAGATGCGCGGGATCGGTGGAGTATTTTACGATCATCTCCGGCCTGCCGATGCCCTGGACGCCGACCGACTGTTCTCCTTTCAACAAGCCAATGGGAATGCCTTTCTGCCGGCCTATCTGCCGATCGTCGAGAAGCGGGCGGTTATGCCTTATGGTGAGCGGGAGCTGGAATGGCAGGAGATCCGCCGGGGACGTTACGTGGAATTCAACCTGATCCACGACCGCGGGACGTTGTTCGGCCTGAAGACGAATGGCCGGACGGAAAGCATCCTGATGAGCCTGCCGCCGCGGGCAAGATGGGAGTATGACTATCAGCCCGAGGAAGGGAGTCCGGAGGCGGTGTTGCTGGATGCCTGTCAGCATCCGAAAGATTGGATAAAATAAAACATTTTGGGATATGTATCTGCAGAGACGTAATCGAATCTTACGCCAGACCCCGGCGATCCGGGCGATGGTCGCCGAGACGGTGTTGACACCGAATGATCTTATCGTACCGTTGTTCATCGACGAGGGGAAGGGGATCGAAACGGAGATCGCTTCGATGCCCGGCTATTTCCGCCGGAGTCTCGATGGAACGGTAAAAGAGGTGAAAGAGCTTTGGGGACTGGGCATCAAGAGTGTCCTGTTGTTTGTGAAAAGCAAGGACGAGCTGAAGGACAATACCGGGAAGGAGGCATGGAATCCCGACGGGCTGATGCAACGAAGCATCAAGGCCATCAAAGAGGCCGTCCCGGAGATCCTCGTGATGACGGACGTTGCGCTGGACCCGTATTCCTCTTATGGACATGACGGGATCGTGGAGAATGGCGAGATCGTCAATGATCCCACCGTGGAAGCGCTGATCCGTATGAGCCTGAGCCACGCCGCGGCCGGTGCCGACTGGGTTGCGCCGAGCGATATGATGGATGGCCGGATCGGGGCGATCCGCAAGGCGTTCGAGGAAAACAACTTTACCAGGATGGGGATCATGGCCTATAGTGCCAAATATGCATCCTGCTTTTACGGGCCTTTCCGGGATGCGCTGGATTCCGCGCCCGGATTTGGGGACAAGAAGACCTACCAGATGGATCCCGCTAACCGGATCGAGGCAGTGAAAGAAGCGTTGATGGATGTGGAAGAAGGCGCGGATATGGTGATGGTAAAGCCGGGTCTTCCCTATCTCGACATCATCCGCGAAGTGAAGAATGCCGTCCGGGTGCCGGTCAGTGCCTATAACATCAGCGGAGAATATGCGATGATAAAGGCCGCGGCGAAGATGGGATGGATCAACGAGGAAAAGGCGATCCTCGAGACCCTGACCTCGCTGAAACGGGCGGGCGCCGATCTTATCGCTACCTATTTTGCAAAAGATGCCGTAAAATTGCTCAATGTATAATAAGAGTACGGAATTATTCGAACGGGCCCAGCAAAGCATTCCCGGCGGCGTCAATTCGCCGGTTCGCGCATTTCGCAGCGTTGGCGGAACTCCCGTGTTCATGCAACGGGCCGAGGGCCCTTACCTCTACGACGTAGATGGCAACCGGTATATCGATTATATCGCCTCCTGGGGACCGATGATCCTCGGGCATGCCTGGGGACCGGTCGTAAAGGCTATCCAGGAACATGCCGGGCTCTCCACCTCCTATGGGGCGCCGACCGAGCTGGAAGTCGAAATGGCGGAGCTGATCCGCAGCATGGTCCCGGGCGTTGACCTGGTTCGGATGGTGAGCAGCGGAACGGAAGCCTGTATGAGTGCGATCCGGCTGGCAAGAGGCTTTACGGGGCGGAATAAGATGATCAAATTTGAAGGGCACTATCATGGACATGCCGATGCCTTCCTGGTCAAGGCAGGCAGCGGTGTGGCCACTTTCAATATTCAGACCGTACCCGGTGTGACTCCCGGCGTTGCGCAGGACACGCTGACCGCGGCCTATAACGATCTGCCCGGCGTGGAGCAGCTGGTGGCTGCCTATCCGGGCGCGATCGCGGCTATTATCGTAGAGCCCGTGGCGGGGAATATGGGTTGTATCCTCCCCGAGCCGGGCTTTCTGGAGGGATTACGGGCGATCTGCGACCGCGAAGGCATCGTCTTCATCTTCGACGAGGTGATGACGGGTTTCCGGTTGGCGCCGGGTGGGGCCCAGGAGCGGCTGGGGGTCCGGGCCGATCTGATCACCTATGGCAAGGTCATCGGCGGCGGGATGCCTGTTGGTGCCTTTGGTGGCAGAAAGGATATCATGCAGCATATTGCTCCATTGGGGAATGTATACCAGGCGGGAACGCTCAGCGGTAACCCGATCGCGATGATCGCGGGATATACGATGTTGTCGGAGCTGAAACGGCGGCCGGCCATTTATCACGAGTTGGAGGAAAAAACGATGTATCTGCGCGACGGGCTGGACAAGGTCTTCCGGGCCTGGGGACAGCCCTACCGGATCAACCAGCTGGGGTCGATGATCAGCGTGCATTTCAGCGATCATCCCGTGACGGACTTTACGTCGGCGTCGGGCGCGAATAATGGGTTGTTTAAATTGTTCTTTCACTCCATGCTGCGGCGCGGGGTTTATCTGCCGCCGTCGGCGTTCGAGAGCTGGTTTTTGAACAATGCGCTGACCACGGCTGATCTGGATGCGACGGTGAAGGCCGCAGCCGAAAGTTTGGCGGAGCTGAACGGCTAATGTCGGGCCTTCCGGTCGGCCGCGGCCGACCCGGGCTAATGCAATAAAAGCTCGCAGGGTTTCAACCCCGTGTGTTTCTTGAAGGCCGTTGAGAAGTGGGAGATGGAGGAATAACCCAGCATGACGGAGACTTCGGTGACGCTCAGCCCCTTTTCATAGAGCAGGTAGCGGGCGTGTTCCATCCGCTGGCCCTGGTAAAAATCGAAGATGGTGGTGCCGAACATCTCTTTGAACCCTTTTTTCAGATAGCATTCGTTGATCGCGACCTTCCGGCTCAATTCCTTGATGGTCAGGGGCTCGCCGATGTGCTGGAGCAGGATCTCGCGGGCCTGGACGATCTTCTCGCGGTCGGCTTCGTTCGCCAGGAACTTGCACTGGAAGCCTTCGACCTCTTTTTCCCCAACCATGCATTCCAGGCTGTAGAGAAGGAGCATCTGGCTCTGGGCGTTGATGTAGATATTCTCGTGGCTGCCGGTATAGCTGTGGTTGAGCAGCGTCTCCAGGACCAGCCGCGTCCGGCCGCAGAGAGAGAGGGTCTTGCTAAAAGATGTGGGGTGCCGGAATTCGAGCAGGTCTTCGCTGACGGTGCTGTCGGTCCGCCGCGGTTTTGCAAACTGCAAGAGGTGAACGGGCAGGAAGCGGAAGCTGAGGACGTCGACGGTATCGATCCTTTCGGAGCAGCCCGGGGTGGCGCCCGGCTTGCAGGAATCGCATTCCCAGAACCCCGGAGAGGTTCCGGCCGAAGGCCCGGCATTATTACCTTTCTTCTGGCAGTAAGCGTTCCCGGCGATACAGAAACGCAACTCGAGGTAATTGCCGGAGGGCTCTTCTTTCTTGTAGTGATAGACCATCATCCCCATATCATCCAGGGACCATTGGGGATGTTTCCGGTAGCGTTTGATGGTGTATTGCACCGAGCCGGGTATCTGCTGATCTTTTTCCTGCAACGGGATCAATTGATCCTGCATGACAGGTTGTTTGTACGCCATCGTCAATATATCCGGAGCCTGGTACGCTACCTTGGTCATCATTCTGCAAATTTACTTCTAAAACGGGAATAAATACGTCCGGGTAGACCGATTGGTTCAGATGGGGTGTTTTTTGACAAAATTGTGACCTAAAGAGGAGCCTTTGGCCCTTCATTTCTAAGCATTAATAATTGTCCTTCGGACCGACCAGCTCCGGTGGTTTTTTCGTACATTTGCGAACCTTATTAATTTATTGTTAACTACACTTTTCCAGTCGCAAAAATATGAGTGAAACAACACAGGAAGTTCTGACCTCGGCCGGCAACGGATATGGGGCGGACAGCATCCAGGTGCTCGAAGGTTTGGAGGCGGTTCGCAAGCGTCCGGCCATGTATATCGGGGATATCGGCGTCAAAGGCCTGCATCACCTGGTATATGAGGTGGTGGACAACTCCATCGACGAGGCTCTGGCGGGGTATTGTAAGAACATCGTGGTGACCATCTTTGAAGACAATTCCATCGAGGTGGTGGATGACGGCCGGGGTATTCCCACTGGGATCAATACGAAAGAACAGAAAAGCGCCCTTGAGATGGTTATGACCATCCTGCATGCGGGGGGCAAGTTCGATAAGAACACCTACAAGGTTTCCGGCGGTCTGCACGGTGTGGGGGTGAGCTGCGTAAACGCATTGAGTTCCGATCTGCATGCGACGGTATATCGGGAAGGCAAGATCTTCGAGCAGGCCTATAAGATCGGCGTGCCGCAATATGCGGTGCGCGAGATCGGCACGAGCGATCAGACGGGTACGACGATCCATTTCTGGCCCGACTCGTCCATCTTTATCACGACGGTGTACAGCAAGGACATCCTTGAAGGCCGGTTGCGTGAACTGTCCTTCCTGAACCGGGGCGTGCGCATTACGCTGCGCGACCTGCGGGAAAAGGAAGAGGACGGCACCGTCTACAGCAAGACCTTCTACAGCGAGGGCGGAATCGTGGAGTTTGTGGATATGCTGGACAAGAATGCCGGCAGGCAGGCGCTGATCCCCAAGATCATCTATGTGGAAGGCCGGGACGAGGTCACCAATGTGGCGGTGGAAGTAGCGCTGACCTACAATGACAGCTACAGCGAGCACATTTATTCTTACGTCAACAATATCAACACGATAGAAGGTGGCACCCATGTGGCGGGCTTCCGCAGGGCCCTTACGCGGGTATTCAAGGCCTATGGCGATCGCGAGGGTCTTTTCGAGAAGGCGAAGGTGGAGATCGAGGGGGATGACTTCCGGGAAGGTCTGAGCACCATCATCTCGGTAAAGGTGCCGGAGCCACAGTTCGAAGGACAGACGAAGACCAAATTAGGAAATAACGAGGTTTCAGGCGTCGTGGATTCCACGGTCAGCAAGGTGCTGAACGATTACCTGGAGGAAAATCCGCGGGAAGCGAAGAACATCATCAGCAAGGTGATCCTGGCCGCACAGGCGAGGGCCGCGGCGAAGAAGGCAAGAGAGCTGGTCCAGCGCAAGAGCGTCCTCAGCGGTGGCGGGCTGCCGGGGAAACTGGCCGATTGTTCGGATCGTAATCCGGATCGCTGCGAGCTGTTCCTGGTCGAAGGAGACTCGGCAGGCGGGACCGCCAAGCAAGGACGGGATCGCAGCTTCCAGGCCATCCTGCCGTTACGGGGTAAGATCCTCAACGTGGAGAAGGCGATGGAGCACAAGATCTACGAGAACGAAGAGATCCGAAATATGTACACGGCCCTTGGAGTGACGGTAGGTACGCCGGAAGACCCCAAGGCGCTGAATCTCGCCAAGTTGCGATATCACAAGCTGATCATCATGACCGATGCCGATGTGGACGGAAGCCATATCGCCACGCTGATCCTGACCTTTATCTACCGGTATATGAAGGAGATGGTGGAACAGGGCTATGTCTATCTTGCGCAGCCGCCACTGTATCTCGTAAAGAAGGGCAAGGAGCAGTCTTATGCCTGGAATGAGGAACAACGTCGCGGATGGGTTGAAAAGCTGGGCAACGGCAAGGAAGACAGTGTTACCGTACAACGGTATAAAGGTTTGGGTGAGATGAATTCGGACCAGCTGTGGGATACGACGATGAACCCGGATACGCGGACGCTCAAACAGGTTACGATCGAGAGCGCCGCGGAAGCCGATCGCATTTTCAGCATGCTGATGGGTGACGAGGTAGCGCCGCGCCGGGACTTTATCGAATCGCACGCCAAGTATGCGAAATTGGACGTGTAGATGAAAATACTTAGTATTGCATTAAAATCAACGATTTAAATATGTCAACTGTAACACTTACGGCCTACAACGTTAAGACGAAAGAGAAGAATGTGCCTATCCAGGACGCCGTTATCACCAAGACCGCGAAGGGTGCTTATATGGCGCAGGGACATGACGGCAAAGGCAATAAGCTGACGACGCTGTTAGGCGAGGAAAAGGCACTGGCGGCGATCCAGGCCGGTATTGCCAAGCAAGGCTGGCAATAGACGTCTATTTTATTAAACCGTAGAACTTACAGGTCCCGACATCCCCTCCCCCATACATAACATCATTTGGCTGCAGGCCGCAAAGGGTCTGCAGCCAAATGTTTGTCATTGGTTAGTTCCCGATGAAGTACCGCAATCCGACGGACAGGGCCGTACTGCCGGTAATCGAGCTTTGAAACGAAAATAAATGGGAATTGCTGTGACCGTCGGGCTGGGAAGTATAGGTCTCCGTTTCCCCGCTATTTGTATAGCTGACGGAGAAGAAGTTGGGAAGTCCCGCTTCCAGCTGCCATTTTGCATTCAGCGCGTAGGCGATGCCCGGGAAGAACTGCAACGCAAAGCCGTATATATTGTTGACATCCCGGGTGGGCTGGGTTCCGGGCTGCTGATCCTGCGCAGTATGCATATAGCTGCCCGACAGCCGGCTCTGGCCGAACAGGTAGAAGTTGTTCCCCAATGATCGGTATTTCCTTAGGAAAACGCCGGCGGCGAAGCCGTTGCCGTTGGAGTTTGGCCCGCCCGCGTAGCTGTTCTTCGTGTAATTGTACGCAATGTCGAATCCAAGGACAAGGTTGTCTTTTATCACCCGGCCGAAGGAAGGAGCGATGGTGAGATTGTCCGACTTGTTGGAATAGAGGTTGGAACCGTTGTTGTCGGACGACTAGAGCTTCTTCATACAATGGAATTTAGTGTATCTAAAGATTGCAAGAAGAGTCAGGACATGCAATACCGTTAGATGACTTTAATGAAAGTTTAAGCAAAGGATTAAAGCGCTTTAATTAACCCGGTTTTAACGCGTATGACGCAGCGTTAGCGGATCGAATCGGCGCCGAAGTATTCGTGCAGCGCCTGCGGCAACGCGATGAAACCGTCCTGCTGGTGATTCTCGAGCAGGCAGGCCACGATACGGGGGAGCGCGAGCGAGCTTCCGTTGAGCGAATGGGCCAGCAGGGTCTTGCCGCCGGCGTCCTTGAAGCGGATCTTCATGCGGTTGGTCTGAAAGGACTCGAAGTTGCTGACGGAACTGACCTCGAGCCATTTTTCCTGTGCGGCGCTGAAGACCTCGAAATCATAGGTCATGGCCGATGTGAATCCCATATCGCCGCCGCATAGCCGAAGGATGCGATAGGGGAGATCAAGGCTCTGCAGCAGCTTTTCGACATGGAGGACCATTTCTTCCAGTACGTCGTAACTTTTTACAGCATCTACCAGCTGTACGATCTCGACCTTGTCGAACTGATGCAGGCGGTTGAGCCCGCGAACGTCCTTGCCATAGCTGCCGGCTTCGCGACGGAAACAGGGGGTATAGGCGGTCATCCGGACGGGGAACTGGCTTTCCCTGAGGATCTCGTCGCGGAAGATATTCGTCACCGGCACCTCGGCGGTGGGGATGAGGTAGAGGTTGTCTTCGCCGACATAGTACATCTGGCCTTCCTTGTCGGGCAGCTGGCCGGTGCCGCGGGCCGAGGCTTCATTGACCATGATCGGCGGCTGATACTCCGTATAGCCGGCGGCGGTATTATAGTCGAGGAAGTACTGGATGAGGGCGCGTTGCAGTCTTGCGCCTTTGTTGATGTATACCGGGAAACCGCTGCCGGTGATCTTATTTCCGAGCTCGAAATCGATGAGGTTATATTTTTTTGCGAGGTCCCAATGGGCCATGGCGCCGGCGGGAAGGGTGGGTTTGTTCCCGCCTTCGCGGACGGTCACGTTGTCTTCCGGCGTGCGGCCACGCGGCACCGCGGCCGCCGGGAGGTTGGGCAGGCGGACCAGAGCGTCGTTGAGCTGACCTTCCACGGCTGCGAGCTGTTCGGCGATAGGCGTTTGCGCGGCCTTCAGGGCAGCGACCTCCTGCTTCTTTTGTTCCGCCTCGGCTTTCTGACCTTTTGCCATCAGGCCGCCGATCTCTTTTGAAACCGCATTTATCTTTGACAGGGTGGTGTCGGACTCGAGCTGGAGCCTCTTGCGCTGGTCGTCGAGGGCGACGACGGTGTCGACCAGCCCGATATCGGCGAAATTCCTGACACCCAGCCTTTCCTTTACGAAGTCGACGTTCTGACGGATAAATGCCACTTGTAACATTTTCTCAATTTTGGGCCAAAGGTAATGATGATAAAGTGTAAATTTCGTTCCAAAACCTGTTTATATGATAGACCTCACTATGGTAACCACGAGCACTGCGCTGGACGGTCATCGGGTCACCCGGAACCTTGGCGTCGTCCGGGGTATCACGGTCCGGAGCCGCAGCGTACTCGGCAATCTTGCAGGGGGGCTGCAAACACTCTTCGGCGGACAGATATCCATCTATGTGGACCTCTGCGAAAAGACGAGGGAGGAAGCTTTCCAGTACATGTTGCAGCATGCCGCCGAGCGCGGGGCCAACGCCATCATCAATGTCCGGTATGACGCCAATGAGGTGATGAACGGTGTTACCGAGGTCCTGGCGTATGGGACGGCCGTTGTGGTCGAAAAGGCATAGATATTACGGATCTGATGCCGGTCCTTCGGACAACCCGCTTCCAGCGGCTTTTGCGTATCTTTGCGCCTATGCAACAATTACAGGATGACCTGCAAGCCCGTTGGTGGAACCTGGAGGCCCAGCTTGTCGAGCGCTTTGGCAAAAAGCCGGACATGGAGACCCTTCTGTTCCTGATCGGGGTTCAGGAGTTTGGAGATATCCGGAGGAAGTTCACCAAGGAGGAGAAGCAGGATCTCATGCATATCGCGGTGTGTACGCTCTTCGCACAGAGCGGTTATTACCGGCTTGACCGCGTGGACGAGCAGGGCTGGCCCCATTTCATTCAGCTAAAGGCCTTGCCGGTGATGAATGTCGTGGAGCAGGAGAGCTTCATGAAGGATCATATCCTGCTGTATTTCTCCAATACTGAGATCGGCGAAGAACCTGACAGTTTATGAACCATACCATCCGGATGCTTTCCGGCTTTTTGGCGGCAGGGCTGATCCTGCTTGTTTCGTGTAATCCCAAATTATCGAATGGGCTCCGGAAGAAAGACCTGGGCCGTGACGTGGAGGTCATTACGACCCGGGGAACGTTTGTGATCCGGCTTTCCGACAGCACGCCGCTACACCGGGATAATTTCCTGTTGCTGGCGAAGACGGGCTTTTATGACGGATTGTCGTTTCACCGGGTGATCCGCCGGTTCATGGTCCAGACGGGCGATCCCAACAGCCGGACCGGTCAGCCCGGGAAGCCGCTCAGTCAGGGCGGGAACGGTGGGCCCGGTTATACGATACCGGCAGAGATCCGGCCTGAGCTGTTCCATCATCGCGGGGCCATCGGCGCCGCCCGGCAGAATGACGACGTCAACCCCACCCGGGCCAGCAGCGGCAGCCAGTTCTATATCGTGCAGGGAAGACGGTTTACGGATGCGGGTCTGGATTCGGTAGAGATCTACCGGCTGAAAGGCAGGAAGATCCCGGCGGCGGAGAGGGAGGTGTACAAGGAGATCGGAGGATCGCCGCATCTTGACCAGGCCTATACCGTCTTCGGCGAGGTGATCCGGGGAATGGAGGCGGTGGATTCCATCGCGGCAACGGAGACCGGCGGCCCCCCGCTGGACCGGCCGAAAATAGATGTCATAATATTGAAAATGAAGCTTATAGTAAAGAACAAATAATTCATCCCGGAAGGGGACCATTTTCGATGGCTTTTTCTAATCTTTGCAGCATAAAAATTTAACAACCATGAATTTCCCAGAAGAATTGCGTTACACGAAAGATCATGAATGGATCCGGCTGGAAAAGGACAATGTTGCCGTCATCGGCATCACGGAATTTGCACAAAAGGAGTTGGGAGATATCGTTTATGTCGAAGTGGAGACGGTAGGAAAAGCCCTGGCCGCGGAAACAGTATTTGGAACGGTCGAGGCGGTAAAGACGGTCTCCGATCTCTATCTGCCCGTCGCTGGAACGATCCTCGAAGTGAACCCCGAATTGACGAACGCACCGGACCTGGTCAATTCCGATCCTTACGGAAAAGGATGGATGATCAAGATGACCGTAAAGGACCCGGCAGATCTGGATAAGCTGATGGATGCCGCTGCCTACGGCAACATTGTGCACTGATCTTTTATCTTTACTTTAGAGTATCCATCCATAAATCTTGGGAATACCAACCACCTATACAGAGCAGGAGCTTGTGCTGGCCCTGAAAGAGAGGAACAACCAGGCATTCGGCTTTCTGTATGATCACTACGCTGGGGCGCTCTATAGCATTATCAAGCAGATCATCGTCGATAACAACGAGCTGGCCAGCGATGTGCTTCAGGAGGTGTTCATCAATATCTGGCGGAAGATAGACACCTACGATCCCTCCAAGGGGCGGCTCTTTACCTGGATGCTGAATATAGCCAGGAATGCTTCCATCGATACCCTTCGATCTAAAAGCTATCAGAACTCCCAGAAAAACCAGGAGCTTCCGGATAACGTATATAAGGAGGCGGCCAATCCATTCACGCTGCCCAACGTCGACAATATCGGCTTGAAGAAGGTGTTGGAAACACTTAGGCCTGAGCACCGGGTGCTTGTAGAAATGGCTTACTTCAAGGGTTTTACACATGAAGAGATTGCGGAGATAATGGCGATCCCCCTGGGTACCGTCAAGACCCGCATCAGGAATGCGTTGTTGCTATTACGGCAATTTCTAAAGTGAACATAAAAGAATACATAGAAAGCGGCATCATTGAAAGTTACGTGATGGGTCTGGCCAGTGAGTCGGAAAGGGCCGAATTTGAGCGGCTATCTGCCCAACATCCCGAGCTGGTCGCGGCACGCCGGAAGTTTGAAGAAAAACTGGAAGCATATGCATCGGAGAATGCGGTGCCTCCTCCCCCAGAGGTCAAGGTGAAAGTTTTTAAAGCTATCATCAATATGGAAAATTCAACAAACGCCCGGCCTTCGGGCCTGCTGAGATTCGTGGCCGCTGCCGCCGTCGTATTGCTTGTCGCCATGGGTTACCTGTATTTCCAGACCCGTCAGGAGAACAGGGATCTGAGCAGCGCCAATGACCGGCTCAGGGACAAGGTGACAGAGACGGACAGCATCCTGAAGCAGATCATCGGGGAGCAGAAAGCCATCAGCGATTCGAATACCCTGGTGGTCAACATGGTCGGCACCAAGGCAGCTCCGAAATCCTCCGCCAATGTATATTGGGACTCGGCCTCCTCCAAGGTCTATCTCGTGGTCAGGAACATGCCGGAGCTGCCCTCGGACCAGCAGTATCAGCTTTGGGCGCTGATCGACGGCAAACCTGCCGATCTCGGGGTTTTCGATGCCCGGGATCAGAAGGTGATCCTGCAAATGAAGGGTACCAAAAGGGCGCAGGCCTTCGCCATCACGATCGAGAAGAAGGGAGGAAGTCCCTCCCCCACCCTGGAAAAGATGCAATCCCAGGGAAAGACGATGCTGACCCAATAGGAAATGGATTCTACAAATTTCGATGCTTATAGAAAAAAAGTCCCAGCTCGGGACTTTTTTTTAATTTTCAGTCTATGCTCCGCTTTATCAGGAAATACTTATCGGCGTTATACGTGCCCGTCATCTGGACCCTGCTGATCGCAATTGCGATGTGTCTTCCCGGCAACTATATCCCCAATGAGCAGGGATTTACACTGCCCAATTTCGACAAGCTGGTACATCTCGGGATGTTTGGGGGCTTTGCCTTTCTGTGGAGCCTTTATCTCACGAAATTCCGGTTCCCCGCGGGCAGACTGCTTCTTGGCTTCTTTTGCTTCTATCTGTTGGCCAATGGGTTTGGAGTGGCGATGGAATACGTCCAGAAGTATTGGATCCCCGGAAGGGATTACGATCTTGCGGATATCATTGCGGATATGTTCGGAGCGGGTATCGGCTATGGACTCAGCAATCTGTTGCTGCTGCCGGGGAAAGAAGGAGGGAGCGTTTAGACGTAAAAGTTAGGTAGGGTCATGAAAAAAATAAACCCCTGTAGAAACAGGGGTCGTAACCAAAACTAACTGCTTATGAGAAAATTGACTGCTTTATGTGAGTCAAATAGAAAAGACTAGATTTTCAACTTATATAACGCAAAACAGGTGCCAATGTTGTGTCGCCCTTCATCATCAAATTCACACTACAAATTTACGATGCAAACCGGCGTTTCGTTTTCCTCTCCGGGAGTAATAACATTTATTTAGCATTACCCTACTTAAGTTACAAAATTTCCGGCTTTATAGCAAATTTTAGCCAAATTATTTAAAGAACTGCCGGGCGAACCCGCTTATATAGAGACAAACTTCCAACTGCAAAGTTTAAGGTTCTCCCGTTAAAATAACGTGAAAGGCCCTTCTTTCTGTTGCTTTTTTTACTGCTTTTAACCTCGTTTTAATGTCAAGCTGACCTTTCCAAGGGACTACTAGCCTCATATAATTGCATGGCAATCAAGCCTGGCGGGCCTTTGGCGGGAATGGTCTTAATTCTGGCGAGCCATCTTTTCCGCGTTTTCCGCGAATTGCAGGGCGTCGATGAACTCCTTGATCTCGCCGTTGAGAACGTCGTCGAGGTTATAGACCGTTAGACCGATACGATGGTCGGTGACGCGGCCTTGGGGGAAATTGTAAGTCCTGATCTTGGCGCTGCGGTCGCCGGTGCTGACGAGGCTTTTCCGGTGGCGGGCGATCTCTTCCTCCTGTTTACGCACCTGGTCCTCATACAGTTTGGTGCGCAGCATCTGCATGGCCTTCTCCCGGTTGCCGAGCTGGCTGCGTTCGGTCTGACAGACTACCACTACACCGGTGGGGATATGGGTGAGGAATACTTTCGTCTCTACCTTGTTGACGTTCTGGCCGCCCGCGCCGCCGCTTCGGGCGGTCTCCATCTTGACGTCGCTTTCCTTTAATTCAAAGTCCACTTCTTCGGCTTCGGGCATCACGGCCACGGTGGCGGCGCTGGTATGGACGCGGCCGCTCTGTTCGGTGTCTGGGACCCGTTGTACGCGGTGGACCCCGCTCTCGAACTTGAGGGTGCCGTATACGTCTTCGCCCACCACTTCGACCTGTACTTCCTTGTATCCGCCGACGGTGCCTTCGCTTTCGCTGAGGATCGCCGTCTTCCAACCCCGGCGTTCGCAATACTTGATATACATCCTGAGCAGGTCGCCGGCAAACAGGCTGGCCTCGTCGCCGCCCGTTCCGGCGCGAATCTCGAGGATGGCATTCTTCTCGTCCTGCGGGTCTTTGGGTATCAGGAGCTGCCGGATATGGGCTTCCATCCGGACCTTGCGTTCTTCCAGGCCCGGGGCCTCGGCCTTGGCAAGTTCCCGCAGCTCGGCATCGTCACCGTTCAGGGCTTCCTTGTTGAATTCGATGGTATCCAACAACTCTTTGTATTCGTCATGGGCGCGGACGATCTTTTCGATACTGCGGTATTCCTTGCTCATCGCGCTGAACTTCCGGTTATCGCTGACGATCTCCGGGTTGCTAAGTGCTACCCCAAGGTCTTCGAAACGGGCTTTTATGGCTTCCAGTTTATCTAGCATATATTTGGGCCGGCTTGTCCGGCGAACGGCAAAATTACAATGTTTACGAATGACTTATCGAAAATTCAAAGCTGATTATTTATTTACCGGCGAGGGTTTTGCGCCGGCGGACAGCGTATTGGTTACCACCGGTGAAGGCAGGGTACAGGATGTGGTCCCGGCTGCAGTCGCGGGGGAGGATGTGGAGTATTACCAGGGTGTGCTGTGCCCTGGTTTCATTAACTGTCATTGCCATTTGGAACTATCTCATATGCGGGGATCTATCCCGGAGGGGACGGGGTTGGTAGAGTTTCTCAGCACGGTGATCCGGGGCAGGGGGGCAGTCCGTCCTCTTGACACAGGCGATCAACGGGATCCGATCCGGGAGGCGATCGCGGCGGGGGAGCAGGAGATGCTGGATAACGGCATCGTGGCGGTAGGCGATATTTGCAATACCGCCGATACGCTGGAACAGAAACGAAAGGGGAGGTTGTGCTACCATAATTTTATCGAGACGATCGGGTTTGTCGAGGGGGGGGCGGGGATGCGGTTCGATCACAGCCTGCGGGTGCTGGCGGAGCTGGGCAGCGGCTCGATCGTACCGCATGCGCCCTATTCGGTGTCGCCGGCCCTTTTCGGGCTGATCGCCGGTCATGCGAAGGGTGGGATCCTGACGATCCATAACCAGGAGGACGAAGGGGAGAACGAGTTCCTGCTCACGGGGAAAGGGAAGTTTCTCCAGCTGTACGCCGCGCTTGGCTTGGACGTCTCCTTTTTCAGGGGAACGGGCAAACGGAGTCTCCAAAGCTGGCTGGGATATTTCGCACCATCTCAGCCGGTCATTGCGGTGCATAATGTTGCGACGCGCGAGGAGGACTGGCGGATGGCCGAAGGACGGGCGCTGACCTTTTGCCTCTGTCCGAATGCGAATATTTATATCAGCGGGGAACTGCCGGATGTGGAGGGGCTGGTGCGGAGTGGATTTCCCATTGTTGTCGGAACGGACAGCCTGGCCTCCAATCATGGGCTTTCCATATTGGAGGAGCTGAAGACGCTGGAGCGGGCTTTTCCGGAATTGCGGGCCGGGCAGCTGTTGCAATGGGCAACCCTGAATGGGGCCCGCGCACTGGGGATGGAGGCGGGGCTCGGAACCTTCGCGCCCGGAAAGCAACCAGGAGTGGTTTTGATCGAAGGGGGGGATGGGCAGCGGCTTGCCGGAGCGAGGCCGCGGCGGCTGCTCTAAGACAATACGGTTTGCAACACATTGAGCGTTCGCATCTCGCCGAAATCGGGGACGTGGAGCATATAAAAGGTTCGATAGGCCAGAAGCAGGGTCCGGCGGGTCTCCTGATTAAGCGGGATCTCCTGCAATTCGGCCGGCTGCCGGACCCGCAGGAGCTGCGCGGTGGTATAGCTGAGCGAACCTTCGAGCACCTGGGGATGTTGCGGATGTTCGGCCACGAATTGACCTTCCTTGAGATCGAGAAAGGAATTCCGTTCGCTGTACACATCCTCGATGCTGAACCCGAAGAAGCCGGCGAGGTGGAGGATGAAGAACAACGGGAAATTTGCCAGTACGCGGCCTTCGGCGGCATCGAGGTGCAAGAAAGCGTCTTCGATGAAATAGAACAGCTCGGGGTTGGGTTCGGGCTGCTTGATACATTTTTGCAACAGCTCCACCATGAAGACGGCAACGGCATTCTTGATCACGTCGAAAAAGATATGCTGGTAGAGGATGCTCCACTTGAACTCCCGGATGCGCTGGAGGTTCTTCAGGTCGTTGTGATAGACGATGAGATCGAGGATGGCGGCAGGCTGGAAGAGATTGGCCTTGCCGGGACCCTTGCGGGTGCTGGTCCTGACCCCGTTGACGAGATAGGACTGGATACCGAACAGCTCGGTATAGATCGTGACGACGAGACTCGTTTCGCCGTATTTCACCCCCTTTAGGACGATTCCTTTGGTCTTGTGTAATTGCACTTATAAAAATACGTTTATTTGCAAAGTAAAATATTTGATACATGTGGGAATCCATTGCCCGTCTGGTCCTGAAATTCCGGTTATTTTGGCTCATTGCATTGTTGGCGCTCACTGGCTTTATGGCTTTTCGGGCATCCCGGGTTCAGCTGAGCTACGATTTCAACAGCGCGATCCCCACCGATAATCCCAAATACAAGGCCTACCAGGAATTCAGAAAGCTGTTTGGGGAAGACGGAAACCTCCTGGTCATCGGCGTACAGACGGACAAACTTTTCCAACTGCCGGTTTTTACCGACTATATCGCAATGAACGAAGCGCTGAAAAAGGTGCCCGGGGTCGATGATGTGCTGGGGGTCTCTTCGGCGGTGAATCTCGAGCGGGACACGCTCTCCCAGCGGATGAAAGCGACGCCGGTCTTCCCTGCGCATCCCGTATCACAACAAGCGATCGACAGCGGTAAGGCGGTGTTACTGGGACTGCCTTTTTACGAAGGACTCCTGTTCAACCGGCAGACCGGCACCTGGCTGACGGCCGTGCATGTCAACAAGGCCGTGATGAACTCGGCCCAGCGGATCGTCACGGTGAATGGGATCACGAGGCTGGTCGACAGTTTTGGACTGCGTAACGGGCTGGACTTGCACTATAGCGGACTGCCGCTGATCCGGACCCGGATGGCGACGAAGGTGGCGTCGGAGACCCGATGGTTCCTGCTGGGATCGGTATTGATGCTGTCGCTGATCCTGCTGCTTTTCTTCCGGAGCGTCAGCACCATGCTGCTGTCCCTCGCGGTGGTCATCATCGGTGTTGTCTTCAGCTTTGGAACGCTGGACCTGCTGGGATATAAGATCACGTTATTGAATGCCCTCACCCCTACCCTTGTCGTGGTCATCGGCATCCCGAACTGTATCTATTTTATGAACAAGTACCATACGGCCTACCGCGATACGGGTGACAAGCGGGAGGCGTTGGTGGTGATGATCGGCCGGATGGGGGTCGTCACCTTGTTCTGTAACCTGACGGCGGCGATCGGGTTTGGGGTCTTCGCGCTGACGCGAAGCGCGATCCTCAACGAGTTCGGCGTGGTCGCGGGGATCAATATCATGGCGTTGTTCTTTATCTCTTTTATCCTGATCCCGGTAGTGCTCAGCTATCTGCCCGCGCCCAGGCCGGGCCACATGCGATACCTGCAGAACCGGATGTTGTCGGCGGTGCTGAGGAGGCTCGAACGCTGGACCCTGCACCATCAGGGAATGATCTATTTCCTGACCGCGCTGGCCGTGGCCGTATCCATCGCGGGTATGCTCCGGCTGCGGTCGGAAGGGTTTATCGTGGATGATCTCCCGCAGAAGGACAAGCTATACGCCGATCTGAAGTTCTTTGAGAAGAATTTCAAAGGGGTGATGCCATTGGAGATCGTGATCGATACCAAGCGGAGGAAGGGCTTACGGGCGGGGATGGTGAAGACGTTGGACAGCATCGACCGGCTTTCCGCCTACATCGCCGCGCAGCCCGATATGGCGAGACCGCTGTCGCTGGTGGAGGGATTGAAGTTCGTCCGCCAGGCTTATTATGGCACCGACAGCTCGGGATACATCGTTCCCAATGGCGTGGACCTCGAATTGATCGTCTCCTATCTCAACCTGAACGGCGCGAAAGGCGCCGAGGGGGCAAAGAACAATAACAATCTTACCAAGCTGCTCTGGAGCTTTGTGGACAGTAACCAGCAGCGGCTGCGGGTGAGCATCCAGATGGCCGATATCGGCAGCAAGCGGCTCCCGGCTGTATTGGGCGATCTGAAACGACAAACCGACCGCCTGTTCGATTCCTCGAAGTACAAGGTGACCTTTACGGGAACGAGCGTGACCTACCTGGAGGGCAGCAGCTTCATCATCAAAGGTCTGAAGGATAGTATCCTCTGGGCGTTCGTGCTGATCGCGGCCTGTATGCTTTTCCTGTTCCGGAACCTGCGTATCCTCATCTGTTCGCTGGTGCCGAATGTCATCCCGTTGGTGATCACGGCGGGGATCATGGGCTGGGCGGGGGTCCGGCTGCGGCCCTCGACGGTGATCGTGTTCAGCATTGCGCTGGGGATCGCGATCGATATCACGATCCGGTTTTTGGTGAACTATAAACAGGTGCGCGCTTCCAGCGCGGGCGCCAATGATGGCCGTGCCTCCGGCGCGGAGGGGGCCGTGATCGACACCATCAACACGACGGGGATCAGCATCCTCTATACATCGCTGGTGCTGACGGCTGGTTTTGTGATCTTCTGCTTTAGTGATTTTGGCGGTATCCTGGCCTTGGGTTGGCTGACCTCATTGACGCTGGTGATCTCCACCATCACGAACCTGGTGTTCCTGCCGGTATTATTGCTCGGTTTGACGAGGCAAAAGAAGAAGGCGGCCTAGAATTCGACGAGGCTGTTTTTTATTGCGAACATGACGAGCCCGACGCGGGTGCGCACCTTCAGCTTCTCGAACAGGGTGTTGCGATAGTTGTCAACGGTGCGGGGACTGATGAACATCTTGTCGGCGATATCCTTATACGAGAGTTCCGAACAGACAAGGCGAAGGAACTCCTTTTCCTTATCGTTGAGCACGATAGGGTCTTCAGGGTTACCGAGGTCCTTATGCAGACCGCTGATGATCTTGCCCGAGATATACTCCGAGAGATAGAAATCCTTTTTCATGATGGAATCGAGGGCCAGCTTTAGCTCTTCGGGTTCGATATTCTTCAGGATATAGCCTTTGGCGCCGAGGCGGAGCATGCGGATGATAGTGTTCTCATCGCTGAACATCGAGAGGGCGAGGACTTTTATCTGGGGATAGTTCTTGTGCAGCCACCGGACAGTCTCATAGCCGTCCATATCCGGCATATTCACATCCAGCAAGACCAGGTCGGGAATGATATTCTGGGTGATGGTATTTTTGAGATCCTTGCCATTATCCCCTTCGAACAGAACGGTATACGTCTCGAACGAGCCGATGAGTTTTGCCAGCGCCTTTCGCAGCAGACTGTGATCATCTACAATACCGACCTGTATTTTCTTGGTTGCTGCTGACATAATCCATTTATTGATTGGCCATCGGCCGAGGGGCCCCTTGCCTTATACTGTTTCCTTTTCCAGAGGTAATTCCACTTTTATGGAAGTTCCCTTACCTGGTTGACTTTGAACGGTGATCTGTGCGCCGATCAGGGAGGCTCGGTTGGTCATGCTTTTGAGGCCAATGCCACTGGAGGAAGATGCCGTAGTCCGCTTTTTATCGACGTCAAACCCGACCCCATTATCCTCCACCTTCAGAACAAATTTATTATCAATTGAGTAATTAACCGCAATATTTACTTGGGTAGCCTTGGAATGTTTTAAAATATTGTTCATCATCTCCTGGAACATGCGATAAAGGAATATAGATCGCTGATTATCAAACGGATATTCTTCCCCCGTAACCTCAAAGTCCACCCCGAGCAGACCGGTGCGCTGGAGGCCGTCGAGGTCGAACCGTATGGCTTCCACCAGCCCGATCTGGGTGATCCGGTCGGTATGCATGCTCTTGGTGAGATTGCCCATATCGAAGATGACCTTGTTGAGCATCTGGCGGCTGGCCTGGACGCTCTCGTAGGCGGCGTGATCCTTTTCCAACGGGAGGATGGAAAGGGAGAGCTTGACCACGGAAAGGACCTGGCCGATGTTATCATGGAGCTCCTGGGCGATGGTCTTGAAGGTAGTTTCCTGGATCTCCAGCTGGGAGCGGAGGAGCTCCTGCTGGTATTGGTCCTTCATCCGGGTAAGCTGCTGTTCCTGCCGGTGCTGGCGGCGTTGATACAGGAATAGCATGGTGACGATGAAGCCGACCAAAAAGAAGGCAAGCGTGATTGCGATCAGAATGATGACATAGATTTCCTGGTTTTGAGCCGGCATAAAAAGGCGATACTAAACGATAAATATAGCAAGATATTCACTAACTCAAGGATCACGTACAAATTCTCAATAATAATGGCTGGGAGCGCTTCCAACAGTTTGGTGGTGCCATAGATCGGAAAAGTACAGGCATAGTAAAACAAAAGGCCCGAGCATATCCAGAAGGCGGGCTGACGACTGAGCGGTTCGGATGCGCTTTGTTGAAACAGTTCCCAGAAATAGTAGATACAGGCGATAACGATCAGCAGGCTGCCAAGACTATAAGAGATAGTGTGGAAAGCGCCAACCTGGATGAAAAAGATATCGACCAGGGCAAATAAGGGATAGAATAGTACGATGAAAGAAAGGATCTTTTTAGCAAACTTCCGGTATACAATGTCGTGAATAAGAAAAAGATCGAATGAGATGACAAGCGTCGTCTCCAGGTTTGCGGATAAAATATTGTTGATATGCGCAAGAGCCAGGTAGCCGCCAAGGCATTCCATCAAAAAATTGACCAGCAGAAAAGCGGAAAAATACCGAAGATAACGCTCCTTGGCCGGCTGGAACAGGATGGTCAGGCTGACCGCGAAAGCAATTAAGGCTGCAATGGGAGTGATATAGAAAATGTAATTGGAGATATGCACGATCCCGGAAAGTTAGCGGATTTTTCCTTCATTTCATAATGGAAAAGCCGCCCTGCATGCAGGGCGGCTTTTATGCGAATAAGATCGAAATTTTTTGGAAGCAGTTTGAATTTAGATAACTTCCATGCTATTGTCGTCACGGACGACAAGCGTGGTCTTGCCAAGAGCGCCAATTCCGCTACCACAAGCGGGCGGACAGATGGGATAAGGCAGATAGGCGATCAATTCAGGTTTACCGTTGTTTTCAGCATAAAGTTCTCTTGAGTTCTGCAAGGACCCATCCTTGCTGCGACTGGCTACCATGACGACGGTTTGCAATCCTACTTGTTCGGCAACAGTAGAATCTTCGTTGTGAACAGCGAAATGGAGCCGGACGCCATTACCGCCGTTGTTCTTGACTCTTTCCAGGAAGGTTTCCAGTTCATCTACCGTGAGCCAAACACTCATGGAATCGGATTTACCAAGACGGTCCGAATTTGCCGCCCATCTTTGCTGCTTGTATGCAGTGGTAAGCGTATCCATTTCGTTTTTTGTGATGAAGAAGCCCTCATTTACGGATTTTTTTGCAATAGTGTTCATAGCTGACTGTTTTTAGAATGTTGAAGAATAATTTGCTGTTGTAAATGTATTCCCAACCGTTCCACAGCGCTCTTCGCAAGGAAATATAAATCACCTAATTATAAATTAATATTATCCGTAAAATAAAGGGGATCAGACAATGAGGGCCTAATTATGACAAAAAAAAGGTTTTTTCTGCATATAAAAAACAGTAAAAAGTCGGCGGAAATGCACGTGAAGTGCGCAGTAAAAAGTTGCGTGTTTTACGCAAAAAAATTACGGGTTATTTTTCTTCTCCCATTTTTACCCGTTTGACAATTTTATAGGACATTTAATACAGAGGTTGCCAAAAATGTCCCGTTTTTAATATTTGATATCCTTAAGAAGTTAATCACCTGTGCTACTGCTCTAATCCCAAAAGTTTAATTAGCAACAGCATACATAACCATTAACACCTTATCCTGTTAGCTTTTGAAGCGTGTTTGGGTATGTATGCTGATGCCTCAAGCCAAGATATAAACGCTAATGCGGACTGTATTAGTACGCATGAGAAAACCGATCGACGGCTTACCTCCTGTTACCATTCAAAAAACCGGCCAATGGTCGGTTTTTTGTATTTTTGCGGCCCGGCATAAAGGGAAAAAATCCCACCAGGCCGCAAAAACATCTAATGAACAAGCAAATCAAGTCAGCATTAATCTCCGTTTTCTACAAGGATGGACTCGCCCCTATAGTAAAAAAACTACACGAACTGGGGGTGAAAATATTCTCGACCGGTGGTACCCAACAGTTCATCGAATCCCTCGGATTGCCCTGTGTACCGGTCGAAAATCTGACTTCTTACCCCTCTATTTTGGGGGGACGGGTAAAGACATTACACCCTTCCGTTTTTGGCGGCATCCTGGGGCGGAGAGATAATCCGACGGACGTGGAAGAGATGGAGCGGTACCAGATCCCGGAGATCGACCTGGTCATTGTCGACCTCTATCCCTTCGAGGAAACGGTAGCCAGTACGACCGATGACAAAGCCATTATCGAGAAGATCGATGTGGGCGGTCCCTCGATGATCCGCGGGGCAGCCAAGAATCATAAGGATGTGGTGGTGATCGCTTCCAAGTCGCAATACGGCTGGCTGGAGAACATGCTGAACGAACAACGGGGGGAAACCACCCTTGAACAACGCCGGATGCTGGCGGCGAAGGCCTTTGAAGTGTGCGCGCATTATGATGTAGCGATCGCAAAATATTTTGTCCCGACGGGCGGCGATTATTTTCTCGAGTCTGTCCCCTCCCCAAAATCTTTGCGTTATGGGGAAAATCCTCATCAATCTGCCCAGTTCTATGGCAAGCTGGAAGACATCTTCGAACAGGTGAATGGAAAGGAACTCTCTTATAATAATCTGGTGGACGTGAATGCCGCGGTTGAGTTGATCCAGGAATTCTCCGGCGAAGGCCGCGCCGTCTTTGCCATCATCAAACATACGAACGTCTGTGGCGTGGCCGTTCGCGCTTCGTTGAAGGAAGCCTGGGACAGTGCGCTCGCCGGTGATCCCGAGAGCGCGTTTGGTGGGGTTTTGGCCAGCAACCGCCCCGTGGACAAGGCAACGGCCGAAGCCATCAACGAGATCTTTTTCGAGGTGTTGATCGCTCCGGCCTTCGATGCCGACGCGCTGGCGATCCTCCGGTCGAAGAAGAACCGCATCCTGCTGGTGCAGAAGGCGCCCGTCAAGCCCGCCCAGCAATACCGCGGCCTGCTGAACGGCGTGTTGCAGCAGCAGACGGATGAGGGGAATTTCACCGAATGGAAAGAGGTGGGTGGCCGCACGGCTACCGCCGCGGAAAAGGACGATCTTATTTTTGCCAACCTGGTCTGCAAACATCTTAAATCAAACTCCATTGCTTTGATCAAGAACCTGCAGCTGGTCGGAAAAGGCTGCGGTCAGACGAGCCGGGTAGATTCCGTCCGGCAGGCCATCGCCAAGGCGGGTCAATTCAATTTCGATCTGCATGGAGCGGTGCTGGCAAGCGACGCCTTCTTCCCGTTCAACGATTCGGTGCAGATGGCGCATGCGGCGGGCGTGACTGCGTTTATCCAACCCGGTGGTTCCATCCGGGATAAAGATTCCATCGATTATTGTGTTGAGAACAAGTTGGTGATGGTGATCACGGGGATGCGGCACTTTAAGCACTAGTTGCCGTACCAGAATATTTCTTCCCTTAAGAACACTTCATACACCTCCCGCCAGCCCTTGAACTGCGGGTCGGTCCCGAGAAAGTTATTGTGCCAGATGGTGATCATCATGCCGTTGACCTTGCGGATATGATGATAGTAGTGCATCAGCTCCTGCCGTGCGCGGGCGGCGTTAAAGCCCTGCTCGTAAAAGGAATTGGCGTCCATGAAGCAGAAGGGGAAAATGCGTAGCGGGGTCGTTTCCTCTTTTTCCAGATCATACCAATAAAAGGACGAGGCCACGGAGGCCCGGAAGCCGTTGATGGACCCATAGCCCATCGAGAATTCCTGCTCGATGCCGGCGGCCAGCAGCCGGCGGAAGGTCCCGGGAAGTGTAAAGCGGATATAGTGCTGGCGGCTGCGGGTAATGGGTTGATCGGCCATGGTGTTGAGCCATTCGATCTCCTCACGGAGGAGTTGCGGATGATCGCCGCTTCGCCACGAAGGGTGGACGCCAAGGCGATAACCGGCGCCATGATAGTGGATCAGCTGTTGAAAGGCGGCGGAGGAAGGGGGGATGTTGCGGTCGACGCCCCTGTTTTGTTCGGCTACGAGAAAGAAATAGTAGGGCTTCAGGCGGCAGTAGAGATGGAGTGAATCCAACCATTCGTAGGCGTCGAAGGGATCGGGCTTACGACCGGCCAGCACATCGGCGCGAAGACGCAGCTCGCCGAATTTACCGGAGGCCAGGGCTTTGAGGATACCGCCTGCGTTCCGTTTCCATCCTTTGTTCAGAAAGGACCAGGCAATATCGATATCATAGGTGGGGATGAATTTGAAGGCCGGATAGCGAAAAACGAGATCGGGGAATTTGAGGGTGAGCGCCTCGCGAAGATCGGCCAACCAATAGTTCACCAACGGGATATCGAGGAACCCTTCGCGCCAGGCCAGCGAGTCGGTATGGGCATAACGGCCATAGCTGTCTTTTTCCTTGGACAGGTATTCTTCATAGCGGCTGATCAGATAGAATATCGCTGAAAAAATATCAAAGGGAAGGTCGCCGTCTGTCGCGAAGAAGGCCTTGCGGCCCTTGTGTTTAAAACAGACGATGGTTTGCGGCTCGATGCCGGTGGCGAACAGGAGATCACCGGGCCGGATATTCAATGCATCAGCCCGGGGCTGATCGGAGTAATTGATCTTCGGACCGGTAGCGGCGGTAAATTGGGCAAGATCGGTAGTGATCGTAATGGGAGTATCGAACAGCTCTTTGGAGCAGAAACCGATAATGTATCTGAGCCGTTCGGTGTTATGCGGACAGAATAAAATCATTCCATTCCATTTCATTTCGTCCGCTCGGCCTTCCAGCGCTGGTTAAAGGTTTGGGGCGCGAAATCGAGCGCGGCACGATGAGCGGTCCACGCTTTGAACGCCCTGTTGACCACCCAGTTCTTGACACGCGGGCCACCCATATTCATCATGTTCCGGCTGAGGCTCGCCTTCTTCCACACCGTCCAGGCCAGCTTCTCCGCCCAGGTCGCATAGCCGTCCCCGACGGCCTCGGCGCGATTTTCCAGCAGCAGCTCGTGCAGGTTGATCTTTACCGAACAGACCTCGGTGCAATTGCCGCAGAGGGATGAAGCGTAGCTAAGGTGCTTCCATTCGCCCATGTCCTTAAGATGCGGCGTGATGACCGAGCCGATCGGGCCACTGTAGGTAGTTCCGTAGCTATGGCCGCCAATGTTCTTATAGATGGGGCAGGCGTTGAGACAGGCGCCGCAGCGGATGCAGTAAAGGCTTTCGCGGCCCTTTGCATTGGCGAGGATATTCGTACGGCCGTTGTCGAGCAGGATGATGATCATTTCCTCGGGGCCGTCGGTCTCTCCCGGCTGTCGGGGGCCGGTGATGATGGTATTGTACACCGTTATCCGCTGACCTGTGCCATAGGTGGCGAGCAAGGGCCAGAAGAGGCCGAGATCGGTCATCGAGGGAATGATCTTCTCGAGTCCGGCGATGACGATGTGCGTTTTTGGGAAGGATGCGCTGAGCCGGGCATTCCCCTCATTCTCGGTAACGGCGATACCGCCGATATCGGAGATGATGAAATTGGCGCCGGTGATGCCGATCTCCGCCTGGACATATTTCTTCCGGAGCTTTTCCCGGGCGACGAGGGTCAGCTGTTCGGGGGTGAGGCCAGGCCGGGTGTTGAGCTTTTCGGCGAAGAGTTTTGCGACGTCCTCCTTGCTCTTGTGCATGGCGGGCGTCACGATATGATAAGGGGGTTCCCCATCCAGCTGCTGGATATATTCACCGAGATCGGTCTCTACGCTCTCGATGCCGTTGTCTTCGAGGAAGTGGTTCAGCTTCAGCTCCTCGGTGACCATGCTCTTGCTTTTAACGATGGTCTTGCAGTGCTTTTCCTTACAGATCGCGAGGATCTCGGCGAGGGCCTGTGCGGAGTTCTCGGCCCAGATGACCCGGCCGCCGCGCTTGGTGAAATTGGATTCGAACTCTTCGAGCTGCTGGTCCAGCGTCTCGAGGGCACGCCACTTGATATTCTTAGCCCGCTCCCGCGCCAGGTTGAGCTCGGCAAACTGCTGCTTTCCCTGGGGCACGACCGCGTTGTAACGACCGATATTGAAGTTGATCTTCTTCCGGTGATCAAGGTCCTCGGCCTTGACGGTACTTTTCGCGATGAAATTGGCAGCCGTATCGGTCATTTCTTTTGCTTTTCCGAGTGATATTTTTCAGCGACCTGTTCGAGCACGCCGTAGAAATCCTCGCCATATTTGCGGATGATGGCTTCCTTCAGGAAGACGTAGACGGGCACTTTGAGCTTCTTTCCCTGTACGCAGCCGGGACGGCACATCGTATCCCGGGGCTCGTAATTGACAAATTCCCCGGCCTTTGTCTTCCCGGTCTTTATGGGATAGAGATGGCAGCTGATGGGCTTCTTCCAGCTGATCTTGCCATCATAGTATGCCTGTTCGATGCCGCACTTGATGACGCCATTGGCGTCCCGGAAACCATAAGCACACATTTTGCCTTCGATGGTGGGGGTCACCCAACCGAACTCCCGGTCATATTGATAGCGACCCCGGCTTTCGATCTCCTTGATCCCCGCGGGGGTCAGATAGGGTTTTACGATCTCGTAGACTGCATTGAGCTCGTCGAGCTCTGCTTTTTCGAGCGGGGCGCCGGCATCGCCGTCCTCGCAGCAGCCGCCCTTGCATTTCAGGAGATCGCAAACGAACTGTTCACGGACCACATCGTCACTGACCAAAATATTGTCGATAGCTATCATGCCTCAAAGATAAATCATTTACGGGCTTGCGGGGCGGGGTTCTTCCATCGGAACGTATTGATCAGGTGGTCCATATCCTTTTCGAGGAACTGGTTGACCACACCCAGGGAATCTTCGTTTGGCGCCGTATCGAAATAGAGGGCGCCACGCAGGAAATGATGGGTCGTATCGGTGACGAAGAATTGCTTGGCCGTGGCGGCATTGCCGCCGACGCTGAAAAAGACGCCGCCTACCCCGTTGCGGGTGACGAAGGGGGAGTCTTCGATGGCGCTGGCCTTATAGGTGTGTTTGAAGGTGAGCTTGTAGGCGTCGTCGCGCAATTTATCGAACTTGTTTGGACCAATGATCTTATAGCTGATGTAGATGCGCGCGCCGAAGCGGGGAAAGTCGATATTGATCCACCAGGGATTTGGAGCGACGGTGTCGAAATAGGTGCTGTCCTTCAGGATGTTGGCGTATACGGGGTATTCGAAGGTATAGGGGTAGCCGGGCTGGTCGAAGGTGCGATATTCATGGGGCGGGAAATCAATCTTAAAATAACCGCGGCGTTTGGGAGTATAGACCGAATTGCAGGAATAAATAAGAGCCAGGAATAGAACGAGGATGGTAATTCGCATGATTTAGGATTGCATTCTGATGGCCACCTTTACTTTTTTTATACGGCTGCTGTCTCCCTCGAGGACGGTGAATTCGAAGTCCCCGCAGGGGATGACGTCGTTGACCTTGGGAATGTCCCCGGATATTTCCAGGATGAGGCCGGCGAGGCTGTCGCTTTCGCCTTTTACCTTGTCGAAGGTGTCGACGGCCAGGTGCATGATCTTACAGACATCGTGGAGCATGGTCCGGCCCTCGAAAACATAGCTACCGTCATCGAGGCGGCGATTGGCGGGTTCTTCGTCGTCGAACTCATCGCGGATGTCGCCGATGACCTCTTCGAGGATATCTTCGAGCGTGACGATGCCGCTGGTGCCGCCGAATTCGTCGACGACAACGGCAAAATGGACCTTCTTCTGCTGGAATTCCTGCAGGAGGTCTTCGATCAGCTTGTGTTCGTGTACGAAGTAGATCGGCCGGATAAAGGGATGCCAGTCAAAGCTATCGGGCTCGCCGAGGGAACCGATGAGGTCGCGGCTCTGGATGGTGCCAGCGAGCTCGTCGAGGCTGCTTTTATACACGGGCAGGCGGGAGTAGTGCAGGTCCTCTATTTTTTGCTTCAGCTCGCCGAAGCTGAGGTCATAGCTGATGCCGCAAACATCCAGGCGGGCCCGCATGACCTGCCGGACGGTGATGCTGCCGAACTTGACGATGCCTTTGAGGATATTTCGTTCATCTTCGGAGGCTTCGTTCCTGACGGACTGATCGATCTGGTAGCCAAGCTGCTCGAGCTCCTGTCCCGGCTTTTTGCTACCAAAGAAGCGCTCGAGCGCCTCGGATTGGTGTACGGCCCAGCTACTTACGCGGCGGAAGAGCAGGTTGATGAGCTCGATGATCCCGGAGGTATAGTAGGCGAACTGGAGGTTATTCTGTGTCGCCCAGATCTTTGGCATCACTTCCCCGAAAAGGATCATGACGAATCCGATCAGGACCACCTTTATGAGGAGCAGGAGCCAGAAGTTCTGTTTTGGCAGGATCATCTCGTCGATGAGGAAGTTGGCGAGGATGATGATCGCGATATTGATGATGCTGTTGGCGATGAGCAGGGAGGCGAGCAGGGTCTTCGGCTCTTCGAGCAGGGTCACGATACGTTTCCAGGAAACATCCTGCTTGGTCTTCAGGATATTGATATCCTTGTAAGTAAGCGTGAAAAAAGCGACCTCTGATCCGGAGAGGACAAAAGAAAGGAGGAGAAGAAAAAGAATAACGATGGCCAGGACCGTGGTTGCCTGGGGATTTATAAGGAGTAATTCCAAAATAAACAGATTTCGTTTATAATGCTACGAGTCTAACGTCCGGTCTTCGGCCGACGGACCTCCGGTCCGTCCGAACAACTAAAAGGGAAGGTCTTCGGAAGGTTCTCCCAGGGGGGCCGCGTCGTTGCCGCCGACGCCTTCTATTCCCCCTTCGGGATGGTGGATGGGGGGATGGGCCGGCCCATCGGTACGTTTATCGAGCATGATGAGGTTATCGCCAACGACTTCCGTCGCAAATTTCTTATTTCCTTCCTTGTCTTCCCAGCTGCGGGTCCTGAGACGGCCTTCGATATAGACAAGGCTTCCCTTGTGAAGGTATTTTTGCGCCAGCTCGGCCAGTCCCCGCCAAAGAACGACGGTATGCCATTCCGTCTGTGAAATGAGCTTTCCTGCCCTGTCTTTGAATGTCTCCGTCGTCGCTAAAGAGAACTTCGCCACCGCAATATTTCCTTCCAGATATTGTACGTCAGGATCCTTTCCCAAATTACCTATTAGCATCACCCTGTTTACGCCTCTCATACATCAATGTTTAGAAATGTTTTACAAATCGTCTTATGGAATCCAGCGCCGATTTAAAATTAGCTTTTTTCAGCCAAAAAGATAAATTTTTCCCTTGGTATCCAATGGTCTTTGGAGTCTTCAAGGCTAGAACAAGCTTTGTGCCGGGGTAGGGTCGAGAAGCCAGGCATTTATGAATTTTGGGAATGCGAACTCCGAAAGCCGGCTGCGGCTGACCCGAATATAGTCGCCGGGAGAGGCCAGTGGGCTTTTAAGCCGGACCGTTAGAAATTGTCCCTGGATGGTTTGGTGGCTGAGCTCCTGCCGGTAGACCTTTGAGATATACCTGACTGTGAGTGATTGTCGGCCAAAGAGTTGCCGCAGGAAGTCAGACTCGGGGAGACGGTTATTATTAAAATAGGCCGGTTCCTCTGTTTCCCAGAGCACAAACTCATAAAGTCCTTCCCAAATATCTTTCACATTGCGTTGACGGATATACACCTCGCCCTCGGAAGTCTCGACGATAAGGTAATAAAACCAGCGTTGCTTTTTTTGGATGCTCTTTTCCTTTACGGGGAGCTGTGTCGTCCATCCATTTTGCCAGGCCTTGCAATCGGGCTGCTGCATGCATTCTGCACAAAGGGGATTGCGCGGAAGACATATCGTTGCGCCGAGGTCCATAATGGCCTGGTTATAAATATCCGGTTGTTGTTTATCCAGCAGGGCGTCAGCGAGTTCAGTGTATAGTTTTTTTCCTGCGGTGGTATCGATCGGTGTGTTGTCGCCAAAGTAGCGGGAGAGCACGCGTGTTACGTTGCCGTCTACGACCGCATGTGGAAGACCAAAGGCGAAGGAGGCGATGGCAGCGGCGGTGTAAGGTCCGATGCCTTTAAGGGCAAGAATTTCCCCATAAGTCGTTGGAAACCGTCCATCGTATTCTGCATCAATCTTTTTAGCTGTCGCGATTAAATTGCGGCAACGGCTATAGTAGCCGAGACCTTCCCAAAGCTTGAACACCTTTTGCTCTGATGCTATGGCGAGATCATGAATAGTTGGAAAAGCAGCAATGAATTTTTCGTAGTAAGCCCAGCCTTGCTGCACACGCGTTTGTTGAAGGATGACTTCGCTCAACCAGACCCTGTAAGGGTCTTTTTCTCCTTTCCAGGGCATTTCCCTGGAATTTTTTGTTTTATGCCATTTTAGCAAATTTTCGGTAAATTCGGTCTTTTTTGACTTCAAAATCAATATTTTAGAGAATCCTTGCAGAAATAAACCAAATCTATTATTTTGATACCCAAATTTAATTTGTGCTCTAATGAGTTGTGAATTAACAATTTTGTTATATATTTAAAATCAGAAACTTATAAAACTTAATCCCCATGAGAAAGGCGGACCTTGTTAACCAAATATCGGAAAAAACAGGTATACCTAAAGTTGACGTTCTGGTAACGTTGGAAACCATGTTCAAGGAAGTGAAAGAAACCCTGTCCCAGGGAGAGAATATTTATATTCGTGGGTTCGGGAGTTTCATCACGAAGAAGCGGGCTGCCAAGATAGGGCGCAACATTAAAAAGAATGTGGCTGTCCATATCCCCGAACATTTTATTCCTGCGTTCAAACCAGCTAAAGAATTCGTCGCAGAGGTAAAAAAGTTGCAGTCGGTGAAGGCAGATCAGCCAAACCCGGATGAAGAGATGTAAATTCGCATCTCGAATCATCAGCATGAAGAGACAGCAATATTTTGTAGCCGGCACCGGGGTGCTATTATTACTCGCTCTGTATTTTTTTGGCCAAACTGTTCCTACGCATTCGAGAGTGGATGCCGCCATCGGCGGCGCCCAGGGTTCTTCCCCTGTTAAATCCATTGGTTTACAGGAAATTCGACAAGCCTACGAGGCTCGGTTGACTCCTGCTCAACAATCTTATGTAAACAGGTTGCAAAACGCTGTCGTAAGAGGAGATGTGAAGACGCAGCAATTAAATGCCAACCGGGAGTTGGCTGCTTTCTGGAAGGATTCGGTTCAGGACGGCTACTTATTGTATGCGTATTATGCCGGGGAAGCGGCTAAATTGGAAAATTCTGAAAAAAGTCTCACCTTTGCTGCCCAATTATTTTTGCAAGGCTTGCGGGGGCAGGATGATCCGGCGCTGAAGGGTTGGATGGCCACCGATGCTAAACAGTTGTTTGAAAAGGCGTTAGAACTGAATCCCAACAATGATTCATCAAAAGTGGGTCTTGGTGCGAGCTATATCTTTGGAAGCTCGGCCGGGAGCCCGATGGAGGTGATGCAGGGGATCCAGCGGATCTTGGAAGTAGCCCGGCGGGATTCCACCAATATGTATGCTCAGCTGATGCTGGGATGGGGTGGGCTTCAGTCGGGGCAATTTGATAAAGCTATTGAACGTTTGACAACCGTTGTTCGACATCAACCTGCCAATATCGAAGCGACGCTCCTACTAGCCGAAGTCCACCAGCAAAAGGGCAACAAAACGGATGCCATCCGTTGGTATGAAGCTGCAAAAAAACTATTAGGAAACCGGGAATCTGAGATGGTGAAAGAGATCGATACACGTATCAAGTCTCTGCGATAGTCGCTGAAATTCTATTTATTAACGTAAAAAAATGTATTGAGTATGCCTTGTGGTAAAAAGCGTAAGCGTCATAAAATTGCGACGCACAAGCGTAAGAAAAGACTGAGAAAGAATCGCCATAAGAAGAAGAACAAGTAGTTGCTTCAATTCAATGGTTGTTTGTTGATTGGCCGAGGTTTGAAAGAAAAATGGCTGAAGATGATGGAAAAGTCCGATACGCTTGAATAAGGAACTTATCATAAACGCAACTCCGCAGGGTGTTGAAATAGCTCTCCTGGAAGATAAGAAGCTGGTGGAGCTACACCATGAAAAGGCTGATGCCAGCTTTGCGGTTGGGGATTTATACCTGGGAAAGGTGAAGAAGCTGATCCCGGGTCTGAATGCCGCTTTTGTGGATGTAGGTTTTGAAAAAGACGCTTTTCTCCATTATACCGATCTGAGCCCATACGCCCGGAGTCTGTTGAAATTCACGCAACAGGCGATGAACGATACGGTCCCCGGCGGTTTTGAGTTCGGCACCTTCCAGGTGGAGCCCGAGATCATCAAGACGGGCAAGATCAATGAGGTGCTCAATGGGAAGCCGCATATCCTTGTACAGATATTAAAGGAGCCTATTGCGGCGAAGGGTCCGCGGCTGAGCTGCGAGATCTCCCTTCCGGGCCGGTTTGTCGTCATTACTCCCTTTAATGATATCGTTGCCGTATCGCGGAAAATCCATTCCTCGGACGAGCGGAAACGACTGCAGAAGATCGTCGAAGCGATCAAGCCGAAGAATTTCGGCGTCATCGTTCGGACGGCGGCGGAGGGTAAGAATACTGCCGAGCTGCATGAGGATCTGACGGAGCTGGTTGCCACCTGGCAGACGATCAAGCGGAACTTGAAGGGTGCGGTCGCCCCGGCGAAGATCCTCAGCGAGCAAACCAAGACCACGAGCATGCTGCGCGACCTGTTGAACGAAGATTTCAACAAGATCGTCATCAACGACCGTAATATCTTCAACGATACCAAGTCCTATATCCAGCGGATTGCCCCGGATAAGATCGATATTGTTTCGTATTATCACAATGGCAGTCCCATATTCGATCAATTCAGCGTGACCAAACAGGTAAAGGCCGCATTTGGCAAGACGGTGAACCTACCGAGCGGTGCCTATCTTATCATCGAGCATACGGAAGCCCTTCACGTCATCGATGTGAACAGTGGCTATAAGAGCGTGAGTAACAACCAGGAACAGAACGCCCTGGAAACGAACATGGAGGCCGCCGAAGAGATCGCGCGGCAGCTGAGGCTTCGGGACCTTGGGGGGATCATTGTCGTGGATTTCATCGATATGAAGCTGCCGGACAACAAACGGAAGCTGATAGAGGCGATGGAAGGGTTTATGAAGACCGACAGGGCGAAGCATGCGGTGCTGCCGATCTCGAAGTTCGGGCTGATGCAGATCACACGTCAGCGGATGAAGCCCGAGGTGACGATCAATACGCAGGAAGTTTGCCCCACCTGTAATGGAACGGGCAAGATCTCTTCGGCGCTGATCCTCGAGGACGAGATCGAGAAGAACCTCAGTTACCTGATCAATCATCAGCACAAAGACCTCATACTTAGCGTGCATCCGATCATGCATGCCTATCTTACAAAGGGCGGCTTCCTGGGTATCGGCAGCCGTAAGTGGAACTGGCGCTGGAAGTACAAGCAAAAGGTTCGCATCCGCGCCAATACCAATTACCATCTCACCGAATTCCATTTCTTCGACAAACAGGAGGACGAGATCAAGTTATAGTGAAAAAGGTAGGCCCCGGTAGAAACCGGGGCCGTCTTTCACTGTCAACATTGAGTCACACATTCTTCAAGGCAATTCATTGTAATAGCGGATGAATCGCCGGATATCTTCGATCGACCGAAAGGAGACTTTTGTCTTTTGCAGATAGTCGTCCATTTGGCCCTTTTTTTCGTTGGTGAGCTCCAGGAAGAATTTGGGATATCTCCTGATCCTTGTCATTTTACCCGCGGAAAAGACATAGAAATCGTCGTAAAGCTTATATTCTTTATGGGTTTCGCCGGAGAAATCATCCTTATCCTGTTTGAACACTTTCCGCATGCTTTCCATGATGCTGACCCTGCCACTGTCCAACAGGAGATAAAAGTTAGTCTCCGACTGGTTGTCAATGGGTTGGAATCCACAGACAAATCGGTATACCACGGTACTTCCGGCAATGGTATCGATCATCACCAATTCTTTTACCTGCCCCGGCGCCACTTCGATATCGCTTCCATCAGCGCGCCTATAGTGCGCGATCTGCTTTTCGAGATCGAGCTTAAGGGGCACCCCCGGGAAAAAGCTGCCATTTGCAAGGCGGATCCAACCGAGCTTCCATTTGGTCACAAAAAGGGGGGACCCCTTCGTCTCGACTGCTTCGTTGCCGATAGGACGGCCGTTGACATCATACAGGTTGATCTTATGCTGGAAATCGTCCTGCACAAAATTATCCGGTGGCTGGCAGAGGACCACGCAAGGGATCATCTGCAGCAAGATGCTTGCAAAAAGGATGACAGATACTTTCCTGGATGTGCCCCTTGGATACATGCTTAATAATTCGGGTTAACAACCGGTGCGCTTGAAGCGGAGGGGGGATTTTTTACAGTTTCATCCGCAGGTACATCCCAAAAGTCCATATAATTATAGTCGATGTACGCATTCGTATAAAGTGTTCCTTTATAGATCATAGTAGTCCCCCAGCGGCCACCGCCTTTTGCAGAACCATAACTCCAACCCCATCTTCTCATATCGTAAAAAGAAAGGCCTCTGAATGCCAGGGCTGCCAGGCGCTCCTGGGTAAGAACCGCCAGTGCCTGTGCCAGGGTCAGGCCGCTGCCGGCTACCGCCGGAACGCCGGCCCCCTGATAGGTCCTGACGGCATCGATCAACCCCAATCCTTTATCGATCTGCCCGGTTTGAATATATGCCTCGGCAAGCATCAATGCATTCTCCTCATAGGTAGGGCCGATATAGACTTCGATGCCGCCTACCTGCCTGGAACCCAAAACAGGGATGCCCGATAGGTTCGCAGTTACGCCATCCACCAGGCTGTACCGGGTCGAATTGGTACTCGCATCACCGGTGAAAATGCCGTTGGTGGTAGAAAAGTTGGCCAATCTTTTATCGCCGGCCTGGAATTCCTGAACTAATCGTTCACTTACTTTATACGTGGACGTCTGGTTACTGGTAGCGCATAAAGAGGCTACAGTGCCACTTGGCGCGGTAAAAAATGAATTCGTAGCCGACGATCTTCCGGTAAAGACATTGTCCCCGTTCTGAACTCCGGCCAGGCAATAATTGATGATGGCCGTCCAGTCGGCGGATGCAATGGAAGGGATGCTGGCGCCCGTGATGGTAGCGGCCGGATTGCCATTGACAAATGGCGACAATCTGTTGAGCAGGATATTTCTTGCCAACATAGTATTGATCGTACCGATCCATTGTGCAGTTGTCAAAGGAAGGCCGAGACCTACCTGGCATTGCTCCGGGATCAGTTCCGTAATGACCGTGGTGTAATCGGTCTGGTTTGAAATACCTTTTAATTGGCTTAAGGCGGCATTTAACAGGCTGTCGGACTGTGCAATGACAGCCGTATGACTCACAAAGTTGCTGTCGATCACATTAGGCTTGTTCACGATCAAACCGGCATAGTATAGGGTTCCGATTTGTGCGTAGGCATACCCTTTCCACCAATAGCACCAGGCCTTGATCGTGGCAACCTTATCCGCGCTTAGAGTTTTTATACTGGGAAGTTGAAGCAACGCCGTATTCATTACATTGATCATGGCGTACATATTAGTCCACTCATAAAACAAGGCATTGTTCGCTGAGGCCGTGGCAGCCGTATTATTGTAGTTCCTGATGATCGACACCTGCGGGCTTGGGTTAGCAACAACGGTGCCCGGCGCGCCCACCGGATCCGGTGTAAAGTGATCCGGAACACCCATGGTAGTAGTTTGGTTATTGGAACCCGCGCCGCCCCCTACTACATCACCCATGAGTTCATGGTAACCCCAGGGTAAGGAGAAGTAGCTATTGCCCAACCATCCGTCGCCGTAGTTGAAACCATTCCAGTAAACGCCGCCCGTTGCATAAGCTGTAATACCCTGCTCATTGGTCACATTTCCTGCAAGGGTAGGTGCATTGGGGTTAATTTGGTTTAGCTGCTTTTTGCATGAGCTTGCTGACAAGATCACGACAAAAACCGCCGGATAAAAAAGTATATGATGAATTATCTTTTGCATATTCTGTGCATTTAAATTTTTGGTTAGAGATTTATATTGACGGTAGCCTGATATGCTTTCAGGTTGGGAATGGTGCTATGGTCAATACCTCTATCGAATGCCGAGTTGGAAGAGCCGGAGCTGATCTCAGGATCGAGACCAGGATATTTGGTGATCGTCCATAAGTTTCTTCCGCTCAGCACCAACTGGAATTTTTTAAGCCAGCCTTGTCTGACAAATCTTGCGAAGTCGACGCCTACTGATGCGTTCCTCAATCTCCAGAAAGACGCGTCGTGGTAGAACATGCTCTTGGTAAGGTTATTACCCGTACCCCGCGCCGTAGTCCCCAATCCGTAATAAGCACTGGCGTAATAAGCTGTCCAGGCACCCTTTTGCCCATTGATCGTAACCGGCTTATCCCAATCGCTGCTGATGCCTTCTCTGTACATCCACTCGTCTGTTTGATTATACAGATGAGAGCCGCTGATCCAGTCCCACTGGAAGCCAAGGGTCAGGAATCCTTTGTAGGTGATAGTGTTGGTAAATGACGAGGTCAGTTTCGGATTCGGATCACCAAGCACAGTCGGCTCATCGGATATAAATAACCATTTCGATTTGTTATTCACTACATAGCCGCTGCTGGCAACGGAATAATCCCCTTGATTTGCCGTGGGTATAAAGGGTGTTTTACCGTCAGCGCGCAATTCGTTCACGCTGGTCAACATCTTGTAGCCATATATCTGGCCGATCTTGGTTCCGGCTCTCAAAACGAGGCTTGACGAGCCCGCTCCCGTAGTCAGGGGGATATCGCCGCCCACGATCGAGTTGATCATTGAAGTCTGGTGACCGAAATTGGCGGTAAAGTCCCAATTCCAGTCCCTGGTTTGGACAACAGGGATATTGACCGATAATTGCCAGCCTTTTGAAGACAAGGCGATCACATTGTCGATAATGTTGGTTGACCCCGTAGCCGGCGGCAACACTCTGGAATAGATGGCATTATCTGTGTGTCGTTTCCAATAGGAGAAAGAGAAATTCAGACTCTTAAACCAGGTGCCTTGTTGACTTGTCTGTAACGTAAAATCGGTGCCGTATTCGGTTTCAGCGGAAACTTCCACTCCTAATGCGGGGTTATTGGCCGTCTGAGGATTAGCATAGAATCCCTGTGTTCCTGTCGGTTGTCCGTTCAAAGTGGGTTGTCTTTGATATGCGCCAGGTTGAATACCGGCCTTACCGTAAGACGCCCTCAATTTAAAGGTGGGCAATACATTGGTCAGGTTTTCCCAGAAATGAAATCCATCCAGGTTCAAATGACCGTTTACATGCGGGAAAGTAAACGGCGTATGCCCTTCACCAAAAGCAGAAGAGTAATCCGTCCTAAAACCGCCTGCTACACCGCCCCAGGAACCGATGTCGAATTTCTGATCCACGATATAGCCATAGGTTACAAAGGTTTCGTTGTATTGACCGGAAAGAGACGGTGTTTTGGTCGAGAGGAACAGGAAAGGAGGCTGAAGGGGTAAAGAATAACCATAGAAATCTATTTCCTTATAGACACTCTTCCTGAAATCGTAACCCACGAATGTGGTCGATTGAACCGGTAATTTCAAATGAAAATCATTTTCAAAATCCAGTTTGACCACCGCGTTTCCGGTCAGGTTTTGCTTGGTTTGATTATACTGCCAGTTATCCACCTCGCCGGTGTTGTCGGTACCGTTATTCCAGCTTGCCCATGCGCTGTAGTAATTGCCATTGGCATTCAGGCTCTGGTTGTAATAGGTCCAGATATCATTTTCATTTTTGTAAGTGATGCCATAACGACCTTGCAAGGTTACAAACTTGTTTATTTTGTAGTTGCCTTCAAAGCTTTGGATGATATCATATCTCTGCCCATCTCCATTACTGTAATATTTCGTATAGAACGGATTGAACGCATTGGCGGCAATATTGATATCCGATATAAAATATTCAGCGGCGGGTACACCACCCGTAATCGTATCTTGCAGGTTAAAGAACGAGGGAGTATTCAGGAAACCATAAACGGAGCCCACGTTCGCGTTGCTGTTACCATAACCAAAACCGGGGGACCCAATCCCTCCCCCGCCGCCGGGCGCTCCCATTCCGGGATGCAGCGTATTCTTTGTGTAGGCCAGATTGGTAATGGACCGAAGGGTAAGGCCCTTGGCTAATTCCATCCCAACATTGGCGGTAACGTTGGTCCTGTCGATATAACCGTTATTCTTCAACAAGGCGGAATTTGTCCGGTTGTTGGCAATGGCGATATTGAAATCGCCTTTGTCGCCGCCACCGCTGAGGGATATTGCGTTGTTATAAGAGGGCGCGCTTTGAAATACCTGCTTAAAATGGTCATAATAGTGCAGGGCTCCTTTGTAAGTTTGATTAGCTACATTTAAGGGGTCCAATATTCCATAGCGGGAGTTGCTGGCACCTTCACCGGCAACGGCGTCTGGATTATTGTCATTACCATAACGATACGCCATATTTCCCAGAATAGTTCCGGTGGCCGGATCAATGGTCAGCGGTTGTCCGGCAGTGAAGCCACCCTGGTTATCGTAGGCAACGATACTTCCGTTCGCATCCGTCAAGTAAGGATGCAATTTGGCATTGCTGAATTTTCCCGAATTGATAAAAGAGGAAACGCCGTAGCTGGAGGTAACGTTGATCGACATTTTACCCTTGCTCCCCTTCTTGCTAAAGATCTGGATAACCCCATTGGCGCCCTGCGCGCCATACAGGGATGAAGAAGCAGCACCTTGTACTACTTCCACTCTTGCGATCTGTGACAGATCGAGTGTGCTTAAGTTGGCAAAGGGAATTTCCACTCCATCCAGTAACACCAGGGGCCTTGTTCCGCCCTGGACGGTGTTAATGCCTCTTAAAACGATATTCACCTGGTCGCCGGGGTTACCGGATACGGTGGAGATTTGAGCTCCGGCAACTTTGCCGATCAGCGCCTGGTCGATCGAAGCGATGGGCACCTGCGGCAATTTATCGCCGCTGACCGTTTCAACCGCGAAGCCCAGTGTCCTTTTGGAGGTAGCGGTACCCGTCCCGGTGACCACCACTTCGCTCAGAGACTTCGAATCCGTATTAAGCGTGATACTGAGGCTGGTAGAGGTGCCTACCTTGATATCCTTACTCTCATAGCCGATCGCCGAGACGACTAGCGTAGCGCCTGCCGGCACCTTGATCGTGAATGCGCCCATGGCATCGGCGCTGGTGCCTGCGCCGCCTTTGGCGCTTCTGATCCGAATCGTTGCGTTTGGAATAGGTGACCCTGTGGGATCGGCGATCTTTCCAGAGACCTCCGTCGTTTGAGCAAGTAGTCCTCCGCCGATGAGCAGCAGGATGCCCACCAGCAAGCAGTGAAGTTTTCTCATGTGTAGTTATTAATAGTGAATAATGCTCTTTTTGCTTTTCACTATGGTCAGCAATGGATCTAACTAACGTTAAAACCATATCGGATTGAAATTAAGGACCTTACATACCTGCCTTGCTTCTATCCGACGTTAGCTTTGGTTCAATTAAATTAGTACTTTTTTAATTAGAATTTAATTCACCTTAACATTTTTTTTAGAAATTGCCCGTTAGCAAATTTTAGCAAAGTCCAATATAATCGTTATCAGACAATTGTAAGTAGCTCAACAACACGGAAAATTTCTTCAGAAAATATGTATTCTAACAAACTCTAATTCGACTGGGTCCTGGATGAGGATAGGTTTAATCATGTGCCCGGCTATGGGTCCAATTGCAGGGCAACGACATCAAATGTCTTTTTTCTATAATATAAGGTAATGGGCGGGTGAGTTCTAAAAATAGCAATATTATTTTAAAAACTGCTTGAATACTAGAAAAAATAAATTTGAGTTTTGAGGTGTTTGGCGAAAAAATTTCTTTTGAAAAATTTTGGGGATTTCGTGCGCTTAATATTCAATCCTTTAAAAAAAAGGAGGGCTTGGGCAGCTATTTTGAATTGCCCTTAAATTGTTGTACTTCAATTCCTTGCAAGGTTTTTTGACAAGTGTCCAAAGCGCCCCTGGAGGGGGTTAAAGTTATTCACACCGCGAAAAATTTATTTTGCAATGTGGCGCTAATTTGTAATTTAGTGCAAGAATTTAATGGGTTAGTAAGTAAGGGGCTGGCGATTTAGCTGGCCCTTTTACTTTTAATAAACTTCTCCTTTTCTTCCGCTGATTTTCCCGTTTGTTTTTCATTTTTGAAGCATCCTGCTTCCAATTTAGGGAACGATAAGATTAATTTTACCGCATGAGTAAGATCAAGACGGCATTTTTTTGCAGCAACTGTGGATATGAAAGTGCAAAATGGCTTGGCAAGTGTCCATCCTGTGAACAATGGAACACTTTTGTAGAGGAAGTGATCACAAAAGATAACCGCCTTGAAGAAAGGGACTGGAAAAAATTCGGCACGGATAAAAAGGAGAGCCGCATCTTATCCCTGCATGAGGTGGTCAGTGCAGGCGAAAAAAGGATCAACAGCGCGGATGCGGAGTTGAACCGGGTGCTGGGTGGCGGGATCGTAGCCGGAAGTCTTGTGCTTGTTGCGGGCGAGCCGGGTATCGGCAAGAGCACGCTCTTTCTTCAGAATGGATTACTTCTGACCAATATCCGGACCCTATACATCAGCGGGGAAGAAAGCGAGCAGCAGATCAAGATGCGGGCGGACCGGCTGAACATCCGCAACGATGACTTCTATCTTCTGACGGAAACGTCGACGCAGGTGATCTTCCAGGAGATAAAAAAGCTGAAACCGCAGGTGGTGATCGTCGATAGCATTCAGACCCTGCAGTCTCCCTACATCGAATCCTCGGCGGGCAGTGTCTCACAGATCCGCGAATGCGCGGCCGAGTTCCAGCGATTCGCGAAGGAAACCAATACCCCGGTATTCCTGATCGGTCATATCACAAAGGATGGAAGCATTGCGGGTCCAAAGGTGCTGGAGCATATGGTTGACACCGTGCTGCAATTCGAGGGCGACCGCCATTATGCGTATCGCATCCTGCGTACGTTGAAGAACCGGTTCGGCAGTACGGCCGAGCTCGGCATCTATGAAATGACCGAAGGGGGTATGCGGGGCGTCAGCAATCCAAGCGAATTGCTGATCACCCAGAAAGAGGAACAGCTGAGCGGGATCGCCATCGCGGCAACGATCGAAGGCGCACGGCCCCTGCTGATCGAGGTCCAGGCGCTGGTGACGCAGTCCGTATATGGAACGCCGCAGCGGACAGTCAGCGGTCATGATCTGCGCCGGCTTCAGCTATTGCTGGCGGTGCTCGAAAAAAGGGGTGGTTTTCATTTCGGGGTAAAGGATGTGTTCCTGAACATCGCGGGTGGAATAAAAGTGGAAGACCCATCGATCGACCTGGCGGTGTTATGCGCCCTGCTGAGCAGCTTTGAGGACGTGCCGCTGTCGCCGCGCTTCTGTTTTGCGGGTGAGGTCGGGCTCAGTGGAGAGATCAGGGCGGTCAACCGGATCGAACAACGGATCGCCGAGGCGGAAAAGCTGGGATTCGAGCGGATCTTTGTCTCCAAATACAATCAAAAAGGGGTTGGTTCCCAAAAATTCGATATCGAAGTGGTTCCCGTAGGCCGGGTAGAGGAAGTGTATAAGCAATTGTTTTAACGCATTAACGTTAAAGTGACATGATGAATCGACTGCTGTTGCTTTTTCCGGTCGTCCTGCTGGTGTTTGCCATCGCGTGCCGGAAGAATAATTTTATCAATTCGTCCAATGCCATCATCCAGGTATCCGCGGACACGCTGTTCTTCGACACCGTCTTTGTCTCCACAGGGTCTATCACCGAGTTCGTGAAGATCGTCAATGCCAACGACCAGAAACTGAGGTTGTCGTCGGTCCGGCTGAGGGGAGGAAGCGCGTCTTATTTTCATCTTAATATCAACGGCGTGGCCGGGCCTGAGCGGGATAATATCGATCTCGATGCCGGTGACAGTCTTTATATCTTTGCCGCCGTGCGGATCGATCCGCGATCGGCCGGTCTTCCTTTCGTCGTACAGGACAGCATCGAGGTGGCCTTTAACGGGAACAAGAAATTCATCCAGCTACAGGCCTATGGCCAGAACGCCCATTTTCTTCGCGATGCCGTGTTGACCGGTTCGGCGATATGGGATAACCAGCTGCCCTATGTCATCCTTGGCGGGCTGCGGGTGGACAGCAATGCGCAGCTTACGATCCAGGCCGGGACAAAAGTTTATTTTCACGCCGATGCGCCGCTGCTCGTGGACGGGTCACTGGTGGTCAACGGCCAGAAATATGACAGTACAAAGGTGTCATTCCAGGGCGACCGGCTCGACCAGCCCTACAATGGTTTCCCGGGCGGATTTCCGGGTATCTATTTCCGTGAGACGAGCACCGGGAATCATCTGCAATATGCCGTGATCCGTAACGCCTACCAGGCGGTAGTGGTGTTGTCGCCGCCCGCGGGCACGACGCCGAAGGTGCTGCTGGAGCAATGCATCATCGACAACAGCTATGATGCGGGGATACTGGCGGTCGGCGGCAGCCTGCAAGCCAACAATTGCCTGATCACCAATTGCGGAAAGAATGTCGTCATCGGCGGCGGCGGAAGCTGCCAATTCATCCAGTGCACGGCGGCCTCCTATTCGAATACGCTGATCACCCATAGCCAGCCGGTGTTGGCGATCGCCGATGTGGCGCAGCAGGGCAACTCGACGGTGTCGGGCGATCTGCAAGCCACTTTCACCAATTGTATCTTCTGGGGAGGAAATGGAAGCGTGGATAATGAAGTGGTGGTTAGCCGGCAGGGCACCCATGTCTTCAATGTCGGTTTTACGAATTGCCTTTGGAAGGTAAAGGCTGCGCCATCCGGCGTGGCCGCTGCGGGGATGATCGCCAACCAGGACCCGCAGTTTGACAGTGTCAATAATTCACGCCTTTATTATGATCTTCATCTCCGGGCCGGGAGCCCGGCGGCGGGGGTCGGGGTGGGGACAGCCCTGGCGACGGATCTGGATGGGAATCCGCGGCCGGCTTCGGCGCCGGACCTGGGAGCCTACCAACGACAGTAGTTACTCATTTTAATCGTAGCGCGCGGGTCTGCCGCAAATTTGGTAACTTAGATGTCTCATTAATCAAAAATCATTCATCTTATGGTACGCGTACTTTTGCTTTCGCTGTTCTTGCTTGCCAGCGCACCCAGTAGCATATATGACTTCAAAGTGACCGGTCTCGACGGCAAGCCATTGGATATCGCCAAATATAAAGGCAAGAAAATACTGATCGTCAATACCGCGAGCAAATGCGGTTATACGCCTCAATACGCCGATCTGGAGAAACTATACGAACAGTATAAGGACAAGCTGGTAGTGATCGGTTTCCCCGCCAATAATTTCGGTCAGCAGGAACCCGGAACGGCCACGGAGATAACGGAATTCTGCACCAAGAACTATGGTGTGACCTTCCCCATGGCGGAAAAAGGGGATGTGGTCGGGGATAATATCCAACCCGTATTCAAATACCTGACGGACGAGGCGCACAAACTGGGCGTTGCCGATCCGGTGGTCAAATGGAATTTCACGAAATTCCTGGTCGATGAGAACGGGAAGCTGGTGGCGGTGTTCCCCAGTAAGGTGAAGCCGATGGACCCGGACATCTTAAAATATCTGAACTAAAAATAAAGAAAGGGGTCAAGCGGCCCCTTTCTTATTTTTGTGAAATGTCGTTCACATCCGTTATCGGGCAGGTGCCGGTGAAACAGCATTTGGTGGAATTGGTCCACAGCAACCGGTTGAGTCATGCCCTTTTGTTTTTGGGCCCCGAGGGAAGCGGCGCCCTGCCGCTTGCGCTCGCCTTTGCGCAATACGTCGTCTGTGAGCAGCCCAAAGCCGGAGACGCCTGCGGGGTTTGCCCGCCTTGTGTCAAGGCAAAGCAGCTGATCCATCCGGACATTCATTATTCCTACCCGGTGATCCCGAAGAAGGCGGGTGACAAACCGGTGAGCACCGATTATGGCGCCGAGTGGAGGGAGTTCATCGGACAATCCCCATATGGGAATGCCTATGACTGGCTTCAGTTCATCGGCGCGGAGAACAAGCAGGGGAATATCACGGCACAGGAGTGTAACGATATTATCCACAAGTTGAGCCTGAAGAGCTTCGAGAGCGGCTATAAGATCCTGATCATGTGGATGCCGGAGTACCTGGGGAACGAGGGGAACAAGCTGTTGAAGCTGATCGAGGAGCCTCCGGCCAATACGCTTTTCCTGCTGGTGGCGGAAAACGAGTCGCTGATCCTGCCAACGATCCTTTCCCGGACGCAGCTGGTCAAGGTCCCGCTGCCCGAAGCCGCGGATATCGAGCAGGCGCTGGTCGAGCGCGTCAAGGTCGGGGCCGAACAGGCACGGCAGATCGCGGTGCTCTGCGAAGGCAATTATCATGAGGCGCTGCAGATGATCCGGCATGCGGAGGATGACTGGCAGGGGGTACTGCGGGAATGGTTGAATGCGATCCTGAAGAGCGGGCCGATCGCGCAGGTCAAATGGATCGATGAGATCAGCAAATCCGGGCGGGAGCGGCAAAAGCAGTTCCTACGGTATTTCAACCATCTGCTGGAGCAGTCGATCCGGCTGCGGTTCATCGGGGGAGAGGGACTTCCTATTCCCGAGGGGGAAAGAGATATTGCCCTGAGATTGAACAAAATAGCCGATATCGGGCAGCAGCAGGCGATCATTGAGGAGCTGGACCGGGCGGCCTATTATATCGAGCGCAATGCGCATGCGAAGATGCTTTTTCATGCGCTGACCATCAAGGTGTACCATATTCTGGCAGACCGCAAGCTCATGGTAGTGAATTAAAGTGTATATTTGGCCATGGCCCTTCGAGGCCAGGTGAAAGAGGGGAAACCCTGAAGCGGGCCGGTCGTGACGAGAGAATATGTGATCAGCGCCGGTACCGTGGGACGACTGTTATTCTTGTATTCAGCATATTTTTCTACCTACGTCTACAAGTAGCATCTTCCTGCCTGTACGGGCTTCTCTTCGCTCACGTCCCGGCTAAACCGGGGCTCACATATAACATTTTTCTTAATTCTTAATCCATTTAAGATATGGGATGTAGCAATTGCGGAACATCCAAAGGGGGTAAACCCACAGGATGCAAGAGCAATGGAGGTTGTAGTACGGGTGGTTGCAACCGGATGAATGTCTACGACTGGCTGTCCAATCTTCCGCTCAACGAAGCGGATGGCGGATGCCGGATCATCGAAGTAAGTTTTAACCAAGGTAGCCGGAAAGAGTTTTACCGTAATGCCACGACCCAGATCTTCGAGCGCGGGGATTGCGTCAGTGTGGAAGGGGTGAGCGGATTTGACGTGGGGGAAGTAACGATGACAGGGGAGTTGGTTCGGCTGCAACTGAAAAAGAAAGGGGTAGAGGAACGTAACCCGGATTTTAAAAAAGTATTACGGCGGGCCAGCGACCGCGACCTGGAAGTGATGCAGCAGAACAAGGCCCGGGAGAAGGAAGCGTTGGTCAAGAGCCGCGCTATCGCGCGGAAGCTCAAGCTGGAGATGAAGATGAGCGAGGTGGAGATCCAGGCCGACGGCAGAAAGGCTACCTTCTTTTACATTGCCGACGACCGGGTAGATTTCCGGGAGCTGATCAAGGTATATGCCGGGGAGTTCCGGCTGAAGGTGGAAATGCGGCAGATCGGTGCGCGGCAGGAAGCCGCCAAGGTAGGCGGGGTTGGAAGCTGTGGCCGGGAGTTGTGCTGCGCCACCTGGCTGACCGATTTCAAATCGGTGAATACGACTGCGGCCCGGTATCAGAACCTGTCCATCAACCAGAGCAAGCTGAGCGGGCAGTGCGGCAGGTTGAAATGTTGTCTGAACTACGAATTGGACACCTACCTGGACGCCCTGCAGAATTTCCCCGAGAACGCGGATTCCTTACAGGTGGCCAAGGGTACGGCCAGCCTGGTCAAGAAAGATATCTTCAAAAACCTGATGTGGTATGTCCTGCCGGACAGCAACAAGCAGTATCCGCTGACTATCGAGCGCGTACGGAAGATCCGGCAGATGAACCTACAGAGCCAGGTCCCGGACAGCCTTGATCCCATCGAGGTGAGCACGGGCAAACCGAAGGAAGTGGAAAGCCCGTATGTCGACCTCGTTGGCCAGATCAGCCTGAAGACCCTGGAAAAGGCCGATCGCAAGAAGAAGCACGGTCAGCACAAGCACCAGGCGCAGCATGGTGCGGGGCGTGGCCGCGGCGGCGAAAATGTCGGTCGCGGTGGCGAGAGCGCCGGCGGCAAGCCTGAGGGCGGTGGTGGTAATCGCGGTGGCCGCGACGGCCGGGGTGGAAACCAGGGCGTCGGCAATCCAGGTGAAAGAGGCGGGAACCAGGGGGGCGGTGGCAATCCTGGCCAGCGCAATCCGGGGAACCCCGGCAATCGCGAGGCGAAAAAGACGGGCGCTCCCCCACCCGAGAAGAAAAGCTAACTTTTACAATTGTTAAATTCGCCTGACAGTTTAGCAGACTGCCGGTGTGGTTGTTATTTTTGTATACTATTTGTACATTGTTGATCAATGCGGACCACGGGTCCGCAGGCCGAAGGCCCATCATTAGCCGTGCAGCGGGGGGACGGGCACCTTTGGAACATCCCGTCCCTCGCTGCACATAAACTCTATAACTATGGCACTTTTTGAATCCGGTAATCCTACCCTCTCCGACAAGATCTTCAACAGAAGTTTGAGTCCCGCGAACTCCGACGTGATGACGGTGCGGGGATCGATCCAGAAGTTTGGATTTTTGCTGTTAATGGTGGCTGCCGGGGCGGCGTACACCTGGAAATTGTATTCCGAATTCAAGTTCCCCACGATGATGACGCTGATGTGGGTGGGGCTGATCGGCGGGTTGGTCTCGGCTTTGATCATCTCCTTTAAACCGACGACGGCAAGATGGCTTTCGCCCGCCTATGGCCTGCTGGAAGGTCTGGCGCTGGGTGCGCTATCTGCGATCATCAACGACGCCTTTAAGAAATCTTATCCCGGTATCGTGCTGCAGGCAGTGATGCTGACCTTTGCCGTGGCTTTTGCGATGTTCCTGCTCTATAATTTCCGGATCATCAAACCGACCCAGAAGTTCAAGGCAGTGATTGTCGGCGCCACGGCCGGTATCGGTTTGTTCTATCTGGTGTGGATGGTGCTGAGCCTTTTCGGTGTCAATCTGGCCTTTATGTCCTGGGGGAATGCGAGCCCGCTGGGCATTGGTATCAACCTGGTAGTCGTTGCGATCGCGGCGTTGAGCCTGATCCTCGATTTCGAACAGATCGAGACCGGTGCGGAAATAGGTGCGCCCAAGTACATGGAATGGTATGGCGCGTTTGGCCTGCTGGTGACAATGGTGTGGTTGTATATCGAGATATTGAAGCTGCTGAGCCGCTTCGCCAACAACAGGAATTAAACCAACTAAATAAAGATAAAGCCCGGCATCAGCCGGGCTTTTTTAATTAGCGGCGAAGAAGAGGCCTTCTCCGCCGAACATCCAGTTACGGATGCCGCGGATGAATTCGATATCGAAGTCGACGCTGGGCTGAAAGGCGACGACGCAACCGGTATCCACCTTGAGGATCTCGCCCGGCTGCAATTGCTTCTCGACGATATAGCCGCCGGCATGGACAAAGGCCATCCCGTCGCCGTCGAGCTTCTCCATGATAAATCCTTCCCCGCCGAAGATGCCGGTACCGAGCCGGCGCTGAAAAGCGATGCCTACGCTGACGCCTTTGGCGGCGCAGAGGAAGGCGTCCTTCTGAGCGATAATAGTTCCGCCGAGCTGTTGCAGGTCGAGGGGAATGATCTTCCCGGTATAGGGCGCGGCAAAGCTGACGCGGCGTTTTCCCTGCCCGACGTTCGTGAAGGCCGTCATGAACAGGTTCTCGCCGACGAGGACCC
>Ga0105239_10000253_pt1 | contig 79942 bp, 58 predicted proteins | sample KBSC44metaG_FD_92761 | JGI IMG/M metagenome (GOLD analysis project Ga0105239, IMG submission 92761) | Corn rhizosphere microbial communities from Kellogg Biological Station, Michigan, USA - KBS C4-4 metaG | ecosystem: Host-associated > Plants > Roots > Rhizosphere > Soil | place: Michigan, USA...
CCCGCCATAAAAGCCGTCTCTCCGCAGGCGCCTGTGACCGACGAGTTCATCGGCGACGATGCCAATCACAACGGCGCCTTTTTCCTGCTGGACAATTTTGATTTCGACAATTTCTTTGACGTGCCGCGGCCCGAGCCCGTTAAGCAATACGACCACAACCTTTTCCGGGCAGATATCTCCGACGCCTATAAATTCTTTCTGAACCTGGGTCCGATCAAGAATACGAATAACCCGGAATACTTCAACCATAAGGGAAAGATATGGGACGAGTACCTCGGACACTCCACTTATGACAGCTACTGGCAGGCGCGGAATATCCGGACGCACCTGAAGAACATCCGGCCGGCGGTATTGGTAGTCGGCGGCTGGTTCGACGCGGAAGACATGTTCGGCGCCCTTCACACCTACGAAGCCATCGAGAAGCAGACATCCCCCAACGACAACCACCTGGTCATGGGGCCATGGACGCATGGCGCCTGGAGAGGGAGGACATGGAATCGTTTTGGCCCGCTGGACTTCAGCGTCAATGTCAACGATCGATATCATGAAATTGAATCGGGCTTCTTCAATCTCTATTTAAAAGACTCCGCTGCTTCGCCCCTGGCGGAAGCCACGGTCTTCGAGACTGGCTCTAACCAATGGAAGGAATACCCGAGCTGGCCGCCCGCGGAAGCCAAGCCCGTCAAATACCTGTTGCAGCCGAAAGGCGGACTCAGGCCAGGCGGCACAGGCGCCACCGGCTATGACGAGTATGTCAGCGACCCTGCCAATCCCGTTCCCTATATCGACGGCGTCCACGGCGGTCGCGACAACCAGTACATCATCGCTGACCAGCGTTTTGCCTCGCAGCGCCCCGACGTATTGAGCTTTCAAACCGGCCCGCTGGACCAGCCGCTCACCGTCACCGGACGGCTAAAAGCAGATATTTTTTTAGCATCCACCAGCAGCGACGCCGATCTCATCGTCAAGCTGATCGACGTGCTTCCCGACCCCGCCGGTTATCAGCAAATGGTAAGAGCCGACGTATTCCGTTGCAAATTCAGGAATAGCTATGAAAAGCCCGAACCACTGGTCCCCGGAAAGGTGGCAGAGGTCGCTTTTGACCTCAACGAGATCGCCCATACATTTAAAAAGGGACACCGCATCATGGTCCAGGTACAAAGCAGCTGGTTCCCGCTGGTCGACCGGAATCCTCAGACCTTTGTAAATATCCCGACCTGCGACGCATCGGACTTTAAGAAGGCGACGATCCGCATCTATCATGACGCGGCGCATCCTTCGGGGATCGTGCTGCCGGTGCTGCAATAGTTCGTATATTCGGGCATGAGCAAACACCTTCGACTTTTCGCCCTGCTGATCTTCATGGCTGCAGGCGTCTTCGCACAGGAACACCCCGCCATCATTCCGCAACCCGTAAGCGTCAACTGGGGCAACGGCAGTTTCACCATCAGCGCCAACACGGTCATCGTCGCGAATGCAGACGAGAAGCCGACGGTCGAGTTCTTCAATTCCTATCTTCAGCGCATCTACGGCATGAAGCTACCTGTACAGAGTACACCCATGCCAGGCGCCATCAGCCTGAAGACGACATCCTCCTCTTCGCCACGGGACGGATACTACACCCTGAAGGTCTCCGCCGACGGTATCACCATCACCGGTGAAACGCACGAAGGCTGCTTCTATGGCATGCAGACGCTGATACAGCTGCTGCCGGTTGCGCCATTCGCAACATCATCGAACGGCCTCGTCATCCACCCCGATGCCGCGGGTCTCGCCATACCGGCAGTCTCAATAGAAGACTACCCCCGATTCAACTACCGTGGCCTCCACCTCGACGTAGGGCGTCATTTCTTCCCGGTCGACTTTGTCAAAAAGTATATCGACTACATGGCCCTCCACAAGCTGAACTATTTCCACTGGCACCTGACGGAAGACCAGGGCTGGCGTATCGAGATAAAGAAATACCCCCTGCTGACCCAGATCGGATCCTGTCGCAGCGGGACCATCATTGGCCACGCGCCGGGTAAAGGCGACGACAGCACCGAGCACTGCGGCTACTATACGCAAGAACAGATCAAGGACGTCATTAAATACGCCGCCGACCGGTATATCACCATTATTCCGGAGATCGAGATGCCCGGTCATGCCTCTGCCGCACTGACCGCCTACCCGTGGCTGGGCTGTACAGGTGGCCCTTATCATGTGCAACATCAGTTCGGGGTATTCAAAGAGGTGTTTTGCGCCGGCAACGACAGCGTATTCAATTTCCTGCAGGACGTCCTGGACGAAGTAATAGCACTGTTCCCCGCCCGGTATATCCATATAGGCGGCGACGAATGTCCCAAGGACAGCTGGAAGACCTGTCCCAAATGTCAGCAGCGGATGAAGGGCCTGGGTCTGAAGAATGAGGAAGAGCTGCAGAGCTATTTTATACAACGGATCGAAAAATACATCAACTCAAAAGGCAAACAGATCATCGGCTGGGACGAAATTCTCGAAGGCGGGATCGCGCCCAATGCTACGATCATGAGCTGGCGCGGCGAGAAGGGCGGCATCGAGGCGGCTAAACAGCACCACAATGTTATAATGACTCCCGGAGAATACGTTTACTTCGATCATTCCCAGACCCGCAATGACGACTCGCTGACCATCGGCGGTTATCTGCCGCTGGACAAGGTCTACAAATACGAGCCGATCCCCGCGGGGCTGACCGACGAAGAATCCCGTTATATCCTCGGCGCTCAGGCTAACCTGTGGACGGAGTATATGAGCAACCCCGCTAAGGTGGAGTATATGCTCTTCCCCCGTCTCAGCGCACTATCTGAAGTATTGTGGAGCCCGAAGAGCACCCGCAACTGGAAGGATTTCCAGCACCGGCTGGCCATGCAGTACAAACGCTATGCGCTGTGGCACGCCAATTCCTATCAGATCTGGTTCCAGCCTGCCGACACCGCGGTTCAGCAAAAGCTGGCCCTGTGGCAGGACTATAAATTTGGGCTCATGATGCACTGGGGCACCTACAGCCAGTGGGGCGTCGTGGAGAGCTGGAGCATCTGTCCGGAAGACGAAGGCTGGACACAGCGTCGCGGACCCTATGCAGACAGCTATAACAACTACGTGCAGCACTATACCGACCTGCAGAAGACCTTCAATCCCATGCGCTTCGACCCTTCCAAATGGGCCGCCGCGGCAAAGGATGCCGGTATGAAATATGTGGTGTTCACGACAAAGCACCACGACGGCTTCTGTATGTTCGATACGAAGCAAACGGACTACAAGATCACCGCCCGGGCCTGTCCTTTCTCTTCCAATCCGCGCAGCAATGTGGCGGCGGCAATTTTTGATACATTCCGCCAGCAGGGCTTTATGATCGGCGCCTATTTCTCCAAACCCGACTGGCACAGCAACGACTACTGGTGGTCCTATTTTCCCCCAAAGGACCGCAACGTCAACTACGACCCCACCCACTATCCCCAGCGCTGGCAGGCTTTTAAGGACTATACCTATAAGCAGATCGAAGAGCTGATGACCGGCTACGGCCGTATGGACGTGCTATGGCTGGACGGAGGCTGGGTTCGGCCGCTGTCCACCGTCAACCCCTCCATCGACTGGCAGCGCGGCATCCGCTATGACCAGGACGTCGACATGCCAAAGATCGCCGCCATGGCCCGCAGCCACCAGCCGGGCCTGATCGTCGTCGACCGCAGCGTCCCCGGAGAATACGAGAACTACACCACTCCCGAGCAGCAGGTCCCCGAACATCCCATGGACGATCCCTGGGAAACCTGCATGACGATGGGCAACTCCTGGTCCTATGTGCCGAATGACCACTACAAGTCCACGACCCAGCTGGTGCAGCTGCTCGTCAGGATCGTATCCCGCGGCGGCAACTTCCTGCTCAATATCGGCCCCTCTCCTGAAGGCGATCTTGCCGACACGGCCTATCTGCGCCTGAAAGAGATCGGCGCCTGGATGAAGACCAACAGCGAAGGCATCTATGGCAGCCACCCCATACGGCCCTATTCCTCGGAGAACGTATTTCTGACACAATCCAAAGACAGCTCGACCGTATACGCCTTTTTTCTACCGGAAGGCCACGACGTCATCCTCCCTGCCACCATCACGGTCGACCGGTTCACACCCGCCGCCGGCAGTAAGGTGACATTACTTGGTTCCAAAGAAAAATTCAAATGGAAGATGGACGGAAAGAAGATGGTCATCTCCGTGCCCCAGGCCATACAGGGAAAGGTCGTCGGGGAACACGCGGTGGCGTTCAAGATCTACTGAACGAGCTTTTAAGATATCTGTACAACTTCAGGGTCCCGGGGAAAGAACTATGATATTTACGACGTTCTGGCCGGGACCTTCTTTAAATCTATTGGTTTTTATGATACACCCGGATATCCTGTCCATTAATCCCCACCAACAAAATCCCATCCACAACCAGCAGACTGCGAACCTCCCCTCTAACCGTCAACCCCGTCATGGTCGGCGGCGCATACTTAAATCCCCCCTTCCCATCTCCCAATAACACCACCCCGTGGTTGGCATCATCCCGTCCCAGACGGATCAGATTATTCTCCTCGTTCCCGCACAGCACCAGGTCAGTATGTCCATCCCCGTTGAGATCGGCCGCGGCGATCGCATATACCGGCGCATATTGCGCCTCTAGCGGCAGCTCGTGGAAGACAAAGCCGCGACCGGTATTCTCCAGCCAGCAGGTAGTAAAGGTCGCAGCCGACAGGGGCCGGACAGCCTTGTCCGAGGCGACAACATCGGAAACCTTCGCCGCGGCATAGGTCTCGTACCCGTAAAACTTCTTCTTCAGCGACGGCACCTGCCTCAAAACGTCATCCATCGGCATAAATGGATAGTCGACATGATTGTTATAACAGGTAAGTATAGGGTCTATATTCCCATTACCGTCGAGGTCGGCGGCGTACAACCTTACGGGCTCGGTAGCGGAGGTCTTCATCGGCGAATTCCAGCCATAGTTGCCCAGGATGATATCAGGACGGCCGTCACCATTGAGGTCGGAAACCATCAGCCTGTTCCACCATCCCGTAGACGGGAAGCCAACCCAGGACGCGCTGACATCCGTCAGCCGGCGCCGATCGTTGAGAAAGACCTTTACCGGCATCCACTCCCCTGCTACGACGAGGTCTGGAACTCCATCGCCATTCACGTCCACCCAGGCAGCGTCGTTGACGATGCCCAGCCGGCTAAGCTCCGGAGCCCAGCCAGCGGCGTCGCTAAATCGCCCCGAACCATCATTGACATAAATATGGCTCGGGCTGAACATCGGGTATTTCCCTGGTCTCTCGCGCCCTCCGACGAAAAGATCGAGGTCGCCGTCCCCGTCGATATCTACGGCGCGGACACAGCTGCTGCCGGCCGCCCCGGAAGGTAGCGCGCGCCGCTGCAACGTAAAACGGCCCTTACCGTCGTTGAGATAGAGGCGGTCGGGACTTTCCTCAGCCGAATAGTTACCATAAGTAATATAAAGATCGAGGTCTCCGTCCTTGTCGGCGTCAAAGAAGACGGCGTCGGAGGCCTGGCCCACCGTATCTGTATCCAGCGCCGTACGGACCCAGCGATGGTCGCGTGATTGCAGAAAGAGCGATCCGCCGACAAATACGTCCTCGAGCCCATCTCCGTTGACGTCTCCCTTTGTCATGCAGGGGCCGGTATGCGAATAGAAATGGGTCAGCAGATGCTGTCGGTTGAAGTCATTGACGGGCGGCTGACGGTGGGTGTAGGAAATAACACCGGCGGCGGGTGACAAGAACGGCTCACCCACCTCGCGGCCGCCGCCCAGACGCGAGCCGCCTCCAGCGGCAGCCTGCTTCAGCTGTATCGTCTGATCAACCCCCACCCCCTTCAGCACCTGCGTCCGGTCATCCGGCCAGACGACCCGCAGCGAATCAACCCTGGCCACCGACCCCAAACCAATATGCAGAACAGGGTCCACGCTCGACTGATAGCCTCTGACAGGGTTCTGCTCCGTATACCAGACCTGCCCGCCGCCATACGCAAAGACCTTGGCACCATAACCAAATCGATTAAGCCCCTCCCCGATCAGCTGCATCCGCAAATAATGATTCTTCAATAAAGTCTCACCATTGTTGCGATAGACGCCCGCATCCTCATCCAGCGAGTTAAAAACAATATCCAGATCCCCGTCATTGTCCAGGTCCGCATAGACGGCCCCGTTGGCGAATCCGGGCTCGTCGATCCCCCATTCGGAATTTTTCTTCTCGAACCGGTCATTCCCAATATTCCTGTATAGATACGGTGCGATCGTTATCCCCGACATACGGGAGACATAGTCCTCAACTGTAACGGCCGGCCCTCCCTGGCTCATCTTACGGGCCTCGTCCATCGAGTATTTGATGAACTGCAGGTTGGTATTATCGCGTTTGTAGCCGTTGGAGATAAATAGGTCGCGACGCCCGTCGTTGTCAAGATCGGCAAACAGCGGCGACCAGCTCCAGTCCGTTGCGGCCACACCTGCCAGCTGGCCGATCTCGCTGAAAGTTCCATCGCCATTGTTCTTCTGGAGGCTGTTCTTCATATACTGATAATAGAGCCCCTGTTGGAACAGCAATTGATATTTATCAAAATTGTCGGCGCCGATATGCATCTTCTGGTCGTGGTTGTTCTCCGGCAGCATATCCAGCACACAGACATCAGGCAGGCCGTCGTTATTATAATCGGCCACGTCGCAGCCCATGGAGTATTGGGAGACGTGGTCGAATTTCTCCCGCAGCCGCTCGGTGAAAGTTCCGTCGTGGTTGTTGACATAACAATAATCCTGCTCGTTGAAGTCGTTGGCGATATAGATATCGGGCCAGCCGTCCATATCGATATCCGCCGTGCTAAGGCCCAGACTGTAGGTGAGGACATTCGACCGGATCCCCGATGCCAAAGTCACGTCGGTGAAATGACCTCCGTCGTTGCGATAGAGCTTGTTGCCATACATCGGGTCGGCGGCCTGTCCCCGCAGTCGTGACTGTTCCTGCAGCCCCATCGAGTATTTCGGCTCGGACTGGTTGATCAAAAAAAGATCCAGGTCACCGTCCTTGTCGTAGTCGAAGAAGGAGGCCTGTGTGGAATATCCCGGGTCGTCGAGCCCATAAGCCGCGGCCTCCTCGGCGAAGGTGAGGTTACCCTTGTTGATATAAAGCAGGTTTCGCCGGTAGTCGACAGAAGGAAATCCCGACCGGCAGATGTAGATATCCAGCAGCCCGTCGCCGTTGACGTCGGCCATGGTGACGCCAGTGCACCATCCCTGCTTCAACGCCACGCCAGCCCTGTCCGTGATGTCTTCAAATTGAAAATTCCCCTTATTAAGGTAGAGTCTGTTCCTGACCATGTTGCCCGTGAAACAGATATCCGGCAGGCCGTCGTTGTTGATATCCCCCACTGCTACTCCACCTCCGTTGTAGAAATAAGGATACTGCATGATATTGAAGTCCGGGTCCGTCTCCTTTAGCATATTGCGGAAGTCGATGCCCGTCCGGGACGCAGAAACCCGGGTAAACAGCCGTGACTTGTCCGGGCCGCAGGCGAGAAGGATTAGTGCGAGGAAGGGCAGGAGATGCCTCCTGCCCTTTTTTAGTATAGAATGGTCGTGAAACATTGCTTATGGATGATCCCACCAGAGACGGGTTCCGCCGTTGTCGGGGCCGCCCAGCAGTTGCACAGCACCCGCAACACCGTTAGGGTTTGTGTTCCTTTCGCTTTGCGCGAAATTGATCCGGCGGACAAAGCCGGTCGTGGATATCGTTCCGCCGCTGTTGTTAATGACAACGGGAAACAGCTTCGGATAACCCGTCCGGCGAAACTCAGTCCAGGCCTCCTGACCGTCAGGATACATGGCCAGCCATTTCTGGGTGACGATCTGTTCCAGGTGACCGGCGAACGTGGAAGAGCTGCCCCATGCGATCTTTATCGTGCTGAGCCAGGGCGACCCGGCGGGGATATCATTCTGGCCGGGAGTGATAGCCTTGGGATCGATGTAAGGAGCTGCGGAACTGGAGGCATCCAGGATATACGCACCTGCGTCGAGACCATACTGGGAGAAAGAGGTCTTGATCCCTGTCTCATAGTCGGTCTGAGCATCGCCCGCACCCGCCCATCCGCGGAGCGCCGCTTCCGCCTTCAGGAACCAGGCCTCAGCAGCCACCATCAGCTGTAACGAGCTGGGAAAGGTGACCGGCGCCGCATAATTGCCATAACGCGTTTTGGCGTCTATGTTGATGCCTGACCGGATGCCTTCGTACTGTCCCAGGACTGCAGAGTCGGCAGCCGGCACCATATATTTAGGAGTCCGCGGATCATTGTATCCCGTCAGATAAGAGCCCAGCGGTGCACCCGAGCGGCAGTCCCCCCAGGAGTTGTTCATGACGTTCAGCGGATGGTTGGTTGTGCCGATGCTGATATTAAAATTATCGGCATTGGTCGCCAGCAATCCTGCCGGGTTGGCCAGCGCAGCCTCGCCTTCCGACTGGGCCTTCGTCGGGTCAATGTTCACTATACGCAGCGCAAGACGCAGCCGGAGCGTATTGGCCAGCCTCAGCCAGCCCAGATAGGACCCGCCGTATGCCAGGTCATAACCGGCCAGCGAATCACTTTTCAATTTCCCATAAGGCGTCAATATCCTGATGGCAGAGTCAAGGTCGGTGAAGAATGAATAATAAACGTCCTTTTGAGAGTCGTATGATACGCTGCCATCCTCGTTGATGACCCCGAAGTTTTTATAGATAATAGGCCCGTAGATATCGCTCACCCTGTGCATGGCCTCCACCCGGACGATCTTGGCTACGGCAAAGAAGCCTGCCAGGTTCTTTGCAGTGGCGCTCTTGAAGAGATAGTTCAACGGCGACATAACGCCGGTATAGGCGTCATCCCATGGAAAAGTATTCCATCCGTCGACCAGGCTATAGGTCAGGTTATTGATATTATTGGCAAACGGGGTCGGAGAGCTCATATAACCGGAATAGACGTCGCCCATCAGGTTCTGTTGCAGCTGAGTATTCCATGCCGGAGTAGATACGTAGATGTTCAGCTGCGCCTGTTTCAACGGATCGCCCACGACGTGAAAGTCAGGAGCCAGCTCAGAGGTGTACAACCCATTGGGATTCGTGTTGTACTGTTCGAATTTCTTTGTACAGCTGCCCGATAAAAGTGCCACAGCCGCCAGAAAGGCCAGGGGCAGCCATTTTCTTTTACGTGAGATATAGTTCATAATAATTTGTTTGTGCATGAATGATAAAATCAGAATCCAAGCTTGACGCTCGCCCCTATGCTACGTGTAGTCGGAATGGCAAATGTCTCAACCCCCTGCAATCCATTGTTGGTAGCCATCGACAGCTCGGGGTCAAAAGGCGCCTTTTTGCTGAAGAAGAACAGGTTTCTGCCGATCAGCGAGACGCGCAGGTCGGTTATCCCTTTCACGTGCATAGGCACCTTATAGCCGACAGCCAGCTCACGCAGACGGACAGCGGTCGCGTCATACATATAGTATTCGCTGATACCAGCCCTGCCACCTACACCCGGATAAAAGACCGACGCGGGCAACGACCCCTGCCAGGCCTGTCCTGTCTTTGCATTAGTGGCCCGTATATTTACCCCACCGGCATCCCTCGCACCGGCGCTGACCTTACTATCACCGAAACCGTCCAATACAGCCTGGGTCACGCTCATGACCTTTCCGCCAAAACGTCCGTCGACCAGGAAGCTCACCGTAAAACCGGAGATATCAAAGCTGTTGTTCCAGCCCAGTGTGAACTTAGGGTTGGGATTGCCAATAAAATTATTGGGGTTGGTGCTCTTTTGGGGAGCACCCGTTTCGTCCACAAGGATCGAATTGTCCTTGGAATTGCGCTGGAAAGTATATCCATAGATATCACCCCAGGAACCGCCTTCCTTGATCTCGGACTGATACATATTTACACCGGCCTGAGTGAGTACAAAAGAATTACCGGGTATTGCGCCAGGTATATTGGCATCAGATAGCTTGATGATCCGGTTCTTGTTGGACGCGAAGTTGATCGTGCTCGTCCACTTCAGGTTCTTCATGGAAATGGGCACCACGAAAGCCGTGGCCTCTATCCCCGTGTTTTGAATATTTCCCAGGTTCAGATAGTAGATATTTGAACCGGTACCGGCCGGGACACTTATCTCCATATACTGCCGGTAGTTATTGTTCTTGTAGTAGGTGAGATCGACCCCCAGCCGGTCATTGAAGAAACGCCATTCCGTACCGGTCTCCAGCGAACGGTTGTCTTCCGGCTTCAGGTAAGTTCCGGGATAGGGCACCTTGGTATTGAACTGGGGACCCAGACGATTATCGTAATTGAACTGAGGTGTGTTGGTGCTGTAAGGGGGAACGTCATTCCCCACACGGGCATAAGAGAGTCGGACCTTGGCAAAGCTTATCGGCGCCGGCAGGCTCAACGCATCTGATAGTACAAGATTCACCCCTGCAGAATAGTAGAAATATCCTTTTCCGGCAGTCGGGGTAAAGGCAAAGTTCGAGGACCAGTCGTTACGACCGGTCAGGTCTATGAATAAAAAGTCTTTAAAACCCAGCTCGCCACTGGCAAATACCGCCTGCTGCTGTTTATGCCAGCTGGTCGGCACCAGTTGGAGAGCGCTGGAATTGATATAGCTAAGGCCGAACTTATTAGGATAGGAAAGACCTCCAAAACCGTCATTGGGATCGGTGTCGAAGAACTGATCGTCCAATTTCGTGTCCGTTATACTGCTACCCAGGTTTGCCTGCAGGTGGAAGTCTGTACTTAGCTGCTTGTTGGCGGTCAGGATAACGTCCCCGTACAACTGGGTATTGACAGCCCGGTCATAGGTGTATCGGCCATTGGCGGCAGCCTGAACGGACTGTGTAGTGGCGTACATGCGGGAGTCATAGGTATCCAGGCTCTTGTCGAAATTGCCTCTCGCCTGCAGCGCCAGCCAGTCGTTGAACTTATACTTCAGCGTAAGATTGCCGAACCCCCTGTCCCTTTTGTCGACGCGAGGCGTCATATGGAGCAGCCAGTAAGGATTCTGTTCGGCGTCCTGTCCTCCCTGGCCCTTATCGACATTGAGGTCGAACCAGTTCTGTGCCATCACATTGCGACTCGGGGAGAAATACGCGTAGTTGTTCTTATAGTAATCCCAGGTCAGTCCCCTCGGAAACTCGTACAGTCCCGTCAGCGGATTGGCATATAGCCCGGATGTCGGCCTGTTATAGGCCTGTTGCGTAAGAAAGGAGAGGTTTGCGTCGATGGTCAGCCGGTCATTGAGGAATTTGGCCGTCTCCCGGAAATTGAAATTGTGTTTCTTGAAAGAGGAAGTTTCCAGGATACCCTTATTATCCGTATATCCGTAGGAGAAATAGGTCTGGGCCTTGTCGGTGCCCCCCGACAGGCTGACTGAGCTGACAGACGTCACACCTGTCTTGAAAAAGTCTTTCGTATTATCCTTTGCATTCACAACCGGTCCGAACTCGGGTATCGTGGTCGAATCGAATTTAGGATCGGTACCTTTCCCGGTCTGCCCGTATTTGAACTGCAATTCGGGCTTAGCCATGGCTGACTCGAACGTCAGATCGCTGGATGCTGCTATTCTCGTCTTTCCGGCCTTACCACTCCTGGTGGTGATGACGATCGCCCCGTTGGCGGCTGCGCTGCCGTAGAGAGCGGCACCGGAAGCTCCTTTCAGAATGGTAATGCTCTCAATGTCATCAGGGTTGAGATTCGAGATACCATCGCCTCCATCCCTACCACCCGAACCAGATGATTGGGCCGCAGGATTGGACGAATTCGCTGCCTGTCCCCAGACGTCGGCTGGCTGTGCCGGGCTGAAGTTGGCCAGTGGGATACCGTCTATGACATATAAGGGCTGGTTCTCACGTGTAGACTTATTACCGCGCAGAATAACGCGGGCCGAGCCACCGACACCCGAAGCGCTTCTGTTGATGGTCACCCCTGCAACTTTCCCGGAGAGGCTGTTGACAAAATTGGCGTCCTTTACGGTCGTAAGGTCCGCGTTCGTCAGCCGTTGCGTGGAATAAGTAAGGTCCTTCGTCTTGTGCTGAATACCCAGGGCCGTAACGACTACCTCATTCAGCTGCTGATTGCCGGCCTGAAGCATTATCTGAAGATTGTCGTCGCTGACCGTCACTTCCCGTGTCTGATAGCCGATATAGGACAATACCAGGACATCTCCCTTCTTCGCATCGATAGTAAATACGCCGTTGGCGTTGGTGGATGTACCGCGCCTGGAACCTTTTACCGTCACGCTGACACCGGATATCGGCGCACCATCAGCTGCAGTGACCTTACCCGTTATAGACTCCTGCGGCGATACGATGGCGACGTTGTCGGTCATCGGAGCAAGCGAAAAGGCCTGTGTAAAGTCCACCGGCCGGACGTCCGCGGAAGTTCCGCTGCCCCCCGCTGTAAGGATCACGAAGGTCTTCTCGTTGATCTTTTTAAATTTAAGCCCGGTGTTCTTCAGCACCTCACCGAGGATCTTTTCGATGTTGTCCTGGCTGTTCGGGAAGGTGTTGACCTGCCGGCTGCCCAGCGACTGTTCGGAAAAAAGGAAATAGACCCCTCTTGTCCGGTTGAGCTCTTTCAGTACTTTGAAGAGGGCATCTTTTGGGGTGCTCTCTTCGGTCTTGTTATTTCCGCTGGTTTGCTGTACGACCCGGACACCCTTACCTGAATAAGCATAGGTGCTCTGAGAACGACCGGCAAAAGAACAGAGGAGAAGTATGCCCAGCACGCAGCTGACCATACGCCAATTGCAATTCAAATTTCTCATTTTTTTTGCAGCGTTTGATTAATGAAAATTATGTGCCGAAGATGCGCTTTTCCAAAAACTAGCGCATCTCCGGCAAAGCGCTTATGTCTGTGAACTTCACCACCCAACACCGTTGGGAGAACTTCGGGACTGAACACTGTTCACTCCCTCGTTCGTTCCCTTCGCGTTGCTCGGGAACGTTCGGGGACTTCGTTGTGCTCGTCCCCGGACGGGGCCCATCCTGGGCCCTTTGGTTGACGACGGTAAATATTTCTTATGGATGTGCTTTAATCAGGAGCTTATTGCCTTCGTGTATGATCTCGAAATCGCCGGTGCCTTGCAGAGCCAGTAGCAGCACGTCCAGGTTGTCATTGGGCATGATCCCATAGAGCTTCTTCTCTTCCAGTCCCTCACCGGAAGTGGTAACAGTTACTCCATAATTCTCCCGGATGATCGTGATAAGGTCGCGCAGCGGAGTGCCGTCGAATATGAGCTTGTGTTCCTTCCAGGCCAGGACGCTGTCGTTGCGGACGGCCTTTTTTTCCAGGCTGCTCCTGTATTCTACAAAGTCGCCGGGGACCATCTTCAATTCCTTTCCCTCCTCCGTGTGGAGCGTGACGCTACCTTCTTTCAGCATCACATTGGCCTTGTCCTGCCTGTTGACGACATTGAACTGAGTGCCCGTGACGATAATATCGAAATGATTGACGTGAACGATGAAACGGCTTTTCAGGGGAGTCTTTGCGACGTGAAAGAACGCCTCTCCTGTGAGCCAGACCTCCCGGTCCTTTCCATCCCGCCAGCCCTGTGAAAAGACCAACCTGCTATCGGCATTGACGACTACACTGGAGCCATCCGGAAGACGGCTTTCTCTTACCTCGCCAAAGGCGGTATGCAATTCATCAGCAGGATGCTGTTTCAGCAACGGCCGGAGAAGATATATTCCCGAGACGATCACGAGCACGGCCGCAGCAGCCATCCACCAGCGATAGCCGACCATCGTGCGGGCGCTCCTGGTCTCTGCTTCGCGGATCTTTTGCAGGAGCCGGCTTTCTGCGAGGGTGATCTGGCCTTCATTCAGCTGCTCGTCGTCGAGACGCAGCGTCTTCAAAAAATCTACGGCCTGCCCGGCACGGGCGCGGATGGCCGGGTCTGCCGCTATCCATTCTTCCCACTGCTGGATACACCGGGTGTCTGTCCGGAAATACCAGGCGAGAAAACTTTCATCCGTTAAAAGGTCTTCTACTCCTACGTAGTTTTTTGACATATGGGATATCTCTCCGGGTAATAAGTGCCCGGAAGGATCGCCCTGTAATGCCTTGTTGTTAAATTTTTTTTAGCAAGCCCCGAAGGCCTGAGGCGAGGAGCTTATTTGTCCCACCACACCCGTGACGTCATCTTGTCCCCTCCCGGGAGACGACCAACGGCTTCATTATAACTGGCGGGATTGGAGGAGGCCTCGCTCTGGGGATAAGTGAACCGGCGGGGGATAGTCCCTCCCGTTACATTACCGGGATAATTTACGGGCGTCAGTATGGGATAGCCGCTCCGCCGCCAGTTGGCGAAGCACTCGTTCTCGTCCATAAATCCTGCGATCCAGTATTGTTCATTGATCAGCTGCAAGCCTTTGGCCGGGTCATAGGGATGGGCCAGCAACCAGGCGTCGATGGCTGAGTTCGTAGGTCCCGCATTGTTCTGCAGCGCCAGCTGTGACATCGCCTGCCGCACCGCGGTCCTGTAGTAGGCCGCCGGGTCACCGCTGATCCACCCCCGCTGGGCGGCCTCAGCCATCAAAAGCCCCGTCTCGCCGGCCGTCAGGAAAAAAGTGGGCGCGTCCAGACGGGCATAGTTATACCGATTGACGACAGAATACTTGTTCTGGTCGCCAGGCCAGTTAGGTGCAAAAGTGAGGTCATAGGGCCCGCCATTGTCGGGAGGATCATAGCCGCCCGGCTGCCCCAACTGGTGCGCGGCGACCGTATCACCCTTATCAGCGGCAAGCGCCGGATTTGCGCATACTGTTGCCAGATAGGGGAGCCGCGGGTCCTGTGTATTGCGCAGATAGTTGACAAAGGTCATATTGAGGCGATAGCCATTGGGGTCATTGCCCAGGAGTATAAGCCCGGTGCCATTGACCACCGGGGTCGTAGCTACGTTCTGGTGCATCACCACCGCGTTGTCGCTGTTGTCCTGGAATACGCCGCCGCTGACGGCCGTCTGCGCCCACTGCTCCGCGCTCGTAGGGTCTACCTTGCTCATCCGCATGGCTATCCGCAGCATCTCTGAATAAGCAAATTTTCGCCAGGACTGTGGAGCGCCATCATACAGGAGGTCGGCAGCGCCGATGGTATTGCCCTTCGATGGGTCCAGGGACCGGGCCGCATCCTCCAGCTCGTGCAGCATGCCCATGTAGATGTCCTGCTGACGGTCATAGCGCGGTGCCGTGATCCCCGAGATATACCCCAGCCCCGCCTGACTATAGGGACAGTCGCCATACATATCCGTCATCCGCTGGAACATAAAAGCGCGGAATATCCGGCACTCCTGGTAAAGATTGGATAGTGTGCTGTCTCCCTGCGCATGGTGCATGACCTCGGTGATATAGGCAACGCTGTTAGGATAGTTCTCGTCCCAGTAAGCGGAGTTGTAGGTACCGTTAAAAAGATATTTGTCTCCGTCCCAATAGGACACCGTCGACGAGAAATGCTGGATCATACAGGCGGAATAGATAAGATTGTTCCGCCAGTCCTCGTAGCCATTCCCCTCCGAATTGCCCGAAGTGATCAATTCGGCATTGGTAAAAAGATAGTTGAAGTTGATCTGCGTGCCCGTGATCAGATTGGGATCGGTATTGATCCCGACAAATCCTTTTCGACATGCGACCGCCGAAACCAGGATAATTATTATAAGGATATGGCTTGCTCTCATGTTGATCGTTAGAATTTGAAGTTCACATTAAACCCCCAGCTCCTGACAAGGGGATATCCCGACAGCTCAAGTCCCTGCCCGTTGGTATTGTTGATGCTCGACTCCGGATCTATATTGGGAACCTTTTTCATCAGCGTCGCCAGGTTGCGACCCACGAGCGACAGGCTGAGACCTGTGATGAATTTTTTTTTCAGCATAGCGGACGGAACAGTATAGGTCAAAGACGCCGACCGCCATTTGATAAAGCTGGCGTCGTAGACGAACTCCTCGGCGATATGGTCGCTGCCGCCCGCAGAAATGTCCTGGAAGTATTGCTGGGCAGGGACCACGATCGTATTGGCATGACCGTTGTCAAGCACCCCCTTTCCCACATACCCCCCTTCCCTGCCCTGCAGCGTATTTTTCTGAAGACCGTAGTAATATAGCAGCAGGTTGGTGCCGGAGTAGATCTTCGCCCCAAATTTAAAATCGACCAGCGTGGTGAAGGACCAGTCCCGGTAGTGCAGCTCGTTGGTCAGCCCGCCGGTCTGCCTGTAGACGGTAGAGCCCAGCGGCACCACGCCATTGCTCGACTCAGGCTCTCCGGCCGGGGCGGGATTGGAGATACCGTCGCTATAGATGATACGCCCCCTCGGGTCCCGGCGATAGGCATAGCCCATGATCTGACCATAGGGCAACCCTACCACATTGCTGATGCTTACCTCGCTGCCCCAGCGCGGATAGGCGCCGCTGATAGCAATGCTGGGCAGCCCGCCGATGGACAGGACCTTGTTGTCGTTGACGGCGAGATTGAAGCTCGTCTTCCAGCTGAAAGCCGCAGTCCTGACAGGGGTGCCGGTCAGCAAAAGCTCGACTCCCCGGTTGCGTATCCTCCCTATATTGGCGATATACTGGTAGTAGCCCGAGGTAGGGCTGATCGTCACCTTGACGATGTCATTGGTCGTCTCCTTGTTATAATACGTGATATCGAAACCTAACCGATCCTTCAGGAACTGGCCGACGAGACCGACCTCTTTTTCGGCGATGCTGATGGGTCGCAGGCTGGCATTGGGTATCAGTGGAAGGTCGCCGGAGGCGATAAAGCCCAACGGCTGCCCGTTGATCGAGTAGTTGCGTATTCCGTAGTTCAGCACATTCCGATAAGGTTCTGTACCGTTGGAAGAGGCGGCATACGATGCCCGCAGCTTGCCCAGGCTGACCCAGGACGGAAGCCGCCAGACCTCGGAGAAAATAAAGCTGGCGGAAACCGAGGGATAGAGATAACGATCGGTATTGATATTGAGGGTGGAGAACCAGTCGTCCCGCGCTGTCAGATTGAGGAAGAGCCAGTCCTTATAGCCAAGGTCCGCGCTGCCGTAGACCGAATTGACCCGGTACCGCTGGAGAAAAGAGCTATAGGGTTTATTGACAATATTGCTGGCATTGTAGTTGTTCGCGGCAAGAAAAGGACCTGCAGCGCGGTTAAAAGACCCTGGCACCGCCCCGATGCCCTGGATAGCCATGCTGTTGTCCTGCCGGTTGGAGCCTAAGTTGGCGTCAAAGCTGAGGTTACTGCCCAACTTCTTGTGCACCCCCATCATAAAGCTGGCGTTGAGCTCATGGTAATTGACCTCATATTGCGTGAGATTGCCGCCGTGTACTCCGTCAAATCGGGTATAGACCACGCCGGAGGGAACAATATTCGTCACCTCCAGCTGATAGCCGTCACGGCTGACCTGCCCCTGCAGATAAAGCCAGTCGAGCAGATTGTATTTCAACGTAAGACCGGCGGTGATACGGGTGCGGTCGGTCAGGTTACTATAGTCGTTGGCAATATAGTAGGGGTTCTCGAAATAGGGATCGGTACCGGGTAGCCATTCGCTGCCATCCGGCAGTACAGTACGGGACTTCATCCATCGGATGTCCATACTATTGGCGAGGTACAGCGGCGGCGCAAATACATTTCCCGGGTCGTCGGAAAGGCTGGCCCTGTTGTCGACCTGCTCGAAGACATAGTCCGCGGTCAGCTCCATCTGCAGCCGGTTGGTCACATAATAGGTGGAATTGAGGTTGAACCCCTGCTGCTTCATAGACGAGTTGGGCACGATGGTCCCCAGGTGCAGGTCCGAGAGGCCCAGCCGGAAATGACCTTTGTTATTGGCGCCGGTAAGGGCGACAGCGCTCTGGCTGGTGACACCGGTGCGAAAGAAGTTCCGATAGTTATCTTTAACGGGACTATAGGAGTAGTGATCGCCGAGATAATTGATCGCGTCGCTGCCATCGAGTCTCCCTCCCCAGCTGTAATAAGGGGCGGCAAGCGCCATATTCTTATTGAAAGGCTTCTTTCCGGAAAGCCCCTGGCCATAGACATATTGATAGTCGCGCTCGTCCACCACCGAATTGAGGGTGAGATTGTTGTTGACCTGGACGCCAAATCCGCGCGTCTTCGAGCCGGATTTTGTCCGGATAAGAATGGCGCCATTTCCCCCGCGATAGCCATAGAGCGCCGAGGCGGCCACGCTTTTCAGGATGAGGACCGACTCGATATTGTCGGGGTTGATATTGGAAAGACCGTCCCCAAGGTCCAGTCCGCCGAACTGTCCGGCATAGTCAATGGTCGTGTTGTCGTAGGGAATGCCGTCTACTACATAGAGGGGCTGATTGTTTCCGCTGAGCGAGGCGTTACCCCGGATAAGGACCCGGCTGCTGCCATAGGGACCCGTGGCATTCTGGTCGACGCTGACACCGGCCACCTGGCCGACAAGGGCGTTCCCCAGGTTGGTCTCACGGGACTGCGTAAAGACCGAACCGTCCAGCTCTTCGGCAGAAAAGCCAAGCGACCTTCGCTGCTTTTGGATACCCAACGCAGTAACCAACACTTCTGTCAGCGGCTGATCGGAAGCCTCAAGCCGCACTCCGTCAACGCTGAGACGACTGACGGGCAGCTTTTTCAGCTGATAGCCGACAAACGAAAAGACAAGCGTATCTTCTTTCTGCGCCTCGAGCTGAAAGACCCCCGAATAGTCGGTCGTGGTTCCTTTTCGTGTATGCAGCAGCGTTACGCTTACCCCCTGCAGGTTCTTTCCGTCGCCGGTAAATACCCTGCCCGATATGCGGTCGGGACGGGTGGGCGCCACCGCGAACGGGTCATTGACAGGTGTCGCGGCCGCGCTGTCGACAACAGCGGCTGACTCCGAGGGACGTTTTTCCAGGATGACAAAGGTCCGGTCGGCCACCTTTTTATAATATAGTCCTGTATTTCGCAACAGCTGGGTGAGCAGCTTTTCGGTAGAAAGGCCCGAGGCCGCCGCGGGAGGAGGCATAACCAGTCGCTGGCCAAGGGGCTGCCTGGAAAAAAGAAAATAAACGCCCCTGACCTTGTTGAGCTCTATGAGCACATCGATGAGGGGCCGCTGGGCTGCTTCTGCAGGAGGCGTCTGTAAACGCGCAGACAGAGGAAGCAGCACGCCCAGAAAAAAGACAAGCAATTGTCTGCAAAGGCTTGTTTTTCTCATGCTACAGCTGTTTTGGTCATTCAATCAGCGACTTTCCCGCCGCGAGCTGATGATAATCTTGTCATTTTCTCTCGTTACCTGGTACTCCGCCGTCGCATCCAGCGCCTGCAGAAGCACTTCAAGGTTATTATTGGGCAATATAGCGGATATCGTTGAGTCGGCTATTCTGCTGTCAGCCAGCTGCAGGTGCACGCCATAATGATCGTTGACAAGGGTCACCAGCTCGCGCAGCGGCGTGCCGTTGAAGACCAGCTTTTGCTCTTTCCAGGCCATGAGGCTGTCGGGCTGCACCGTCTTCTTCTGCCAAAGGTCTTCATTAAAGCTGACGAACTCTCCCGGGGTCAGCGGCAGCTGCTGCCCTTTCTTATTACGAAGGATGACATGGCCTTCCTGTAGTAGAATATTCTCGACGCCGTGGCGGTTGACGACATTGAACCGGGTGCCGGTGACGATCACGTCCATATCTGTGAGGTGAACGATAAAGCGGCTGTGTTCCGGCGTCTTGCGTACGTGGAAAAAAACCTCGCCGTCCATCCAGACCTCTCGATCTTTTCCCTCTGACCAGTCATCCGTATAGTGGATCCTGCTGTTGGCATCCAGCATGACCTCCGTCCCGTCAGGCAGCCGGCGGTTGACGACCTCTCCAAAAGCCGTCGTGATCCCTGTGCTGCGCGACCTCGTTATGCCTGTATAGATCAGGCTGGCGCCAAACAGGACAAGCACTGCAGCGGCGATAGTCCAGCGACGCCGGCTGGCGGCGACGATCACTCCGCGACGTCTGCCTGGCAAGGACGTATCATGCGCATTGGGAATAGCCTGCAACAACCGTTCTTCTGCCGATGCAATCTGTTGCATCGACAGAGGCTTCTCGCTCAGGATGGTGGTATCCAGCAAATGGATCGCCTGCTGGACCAGCCGGGCACGGTCCGGATGACCGCTGACCCAGCTTTCCCATCTCTGCGGCTCGGCAGCCGGCAGTTTGAAGTGCCATGCCAGAAAAGATTCATCCACAAGAAGGTCTTCCGGCTCGTTATACGTGTCAATCATATAGGACGTAAGAGCCGAAACTACATTTTTTCATTGTTTTTTCCAAGAATCCATTATTTTCATGGACATTCAACCTCTACCATTGAACTCTGCGAGTGATGATATCAAGCTTTGGGAAGCCTTCCGCAAGGGAGACAGAGATGCATTTGCAGCACTGTTCCGGTCACACTATGAGCTGCTGTACCGTTTTGGCAGCAAATTCACGGCGGATATCGAGCTGCTGGAGGACACCATCCAGGAATTGTTCATCGAGGTCTGGCAGGCCAAGTCCACCACCCCCATCCTTTCAGTGAAGGCATACCTTCTTAAAGCACTAAAATACAAGCTCTTAAAAGCATTTCGCAAGTCGGGTAGGCTGCTGCCGCTATATGACAACGACGTCAATTTTGAATTTAGCCACGAGAGCCTGCTGATCGCCGAACAGGAGAACGCCGAGAAGCAGCGGCGGGTGCTGGCAGCGCTGCAAAAGCTGTCACACCGCCAGCGCGAGATCATCTACCTCAAATACTATCAGAACCTCAGCTACGAGGAGGTCAGCGAGATCATGAACATCAACTACCAGGTCGCTCGGAATTTGTTATACCAGGCGATCAAATCGCTGAAAACAATTCTGGCAGGCACGATGGAGCTGTTTTTGCTCTTTCTTTAGCAATTTCACACAAACGTTTGATTACAATTTTTTAATTGCAGACACCGGTAATAAGCGAAATTGCAATTAATTTCGCTGCGCATACCGGCCCGACCGGTGCCATCCTGGCCATCCACCAGCGCGGTACCCGATCTCCCGCGGCGGCGAAACAACAAAACAAACAAAACAGTTGATTTATGAGCATGGTAGACTCATTCGAAAAAATTCCGGTTAAGATCTTTGGTTCTTTAGGAGAAGGTTCTCGTTTTATTGGCAAAGAGATCGCTGCGCTGATCCGCGAAAAGGATGCGAAAGGCGAAAAGACGGTTTTGGGACTCGCAACGGGTTCATCACCCAAATCTCTTTATGCTGAGCTGGTAAGGCTGCACCGGGAAGAAAAGCTCAGCTTTAAGAACGTGATCACCTTCAACCTCGATGAGTACTACCCTATCGACAACGACGCGCTGCAGAGCTACAACCGCTTCATGAAAGAGCAGCTCTTCAACAAGATCGACATCGATCCCGCCAACTGCCATATCCCCAATGGACAGTGGAAGAAAGAGGACATCAAAAAGCACTGCGTCGAATACGAGGAGATGATCGATAAGGCCGGCGGCATCGACATGCAGATACTTGGCATCGGTAACAACGGGCATATCGGCTTTAACGAGCCGGGGTCGAGCATCTACTCGCATACCCGACTGGTGCCGCTGGACAATTCCACGCGCATCGCCAATTCACACGAGTTCCAGAATATCTCGCAGGTGCCACGCCTGGCCATCACGATGGGCATCAGCACGATCATGAAGGCCAAAAGGATCGTCCTGATGGCCTGGGGACAGATCAAAGCCCCCGTGATCCAGAAGGCAGTCGAAGGAAATGTTACCGAACAGATACCGGCCTCCCTGCTGCAGCAGCACATCGACGTGACCTTCGTCCTCGACGACGTAGCCGCCTCCGAGCTGACCCGTTTTAAATCACCCTGGCTCACCGGAGAGATCGAGTGGACCCCAAAGATGATCCGCAAGGCCGTCGTCAATATGGCCCTCAAGCTCGGGAAACCTATTCTCAGCCTCACGAACGGCGACTACAACGACAGCGGCCTGAGCGATCTGCTGGTGGAAAAAGGCGACGCATACGAAATCAATCTTCAGGTCTTCTATATGCTGCGGGACAGCATCACCGGCTGGCCCGGAGGAAAGCCCGGTCCACACATTCCAACGCATCCTGAAAGGTCAGAGCCCTTCCCCAAACGCTGCCTGATCTTCTCTCCGCATCCGGACGACGACATCATCTCTATGGGCGGGACATTTATGCGGCTGCACGACCAGGGACACGACGTGCACGTCGCCTATCAGACCTCAGGGAATATTGCGGTCACGGATGAGTTCGTCACGCGTTATCTTGACTTCGCAGTAGGCTTTGAGGTCCTGTCGGGCATCGACAGCAAGAAGTCTTCGCAGATATTAACACAGGCCACCGCCTATCTGAAGAATAAGAAGGCCAGCGATATCGACACGCCGGAGATCAGGGCCATCAAGGGACTGATCCGCCGGGGCGAAGCCAAGGCCACCTGCCGTTACGTCGGCTTAAAGGATGAGAATATCCACTTCATGAACCTGCCTTTTTATGAGACGGGAACCATCGAGAAAAAGCCGATGGGCGAGGAAGACGTCAAGCTGACCATCGAGCTGCTGCGCAAGCTGAAGCCGCAGCAGATCTATTGCGCAGGCGACCTTGCCGATCCGCACGGGACACACAAGGTATGTCTGGATATTGTTTTTGAATCGCTGAGAAGGCTCAGGGAAGCCAGCGACGGGTGGTTGAAAGACTGCTGGCTCTGGCTGTACAAGGGTGCTTGGCAGGAATGGGATATCAGCGAGATCGAAATGGCCATCCCCATGAGCCCCGACCAGGTGCTGAAAAAACGTTTTGGCATCTTTATCCACCAGTCCCAGAAGGATATGGTTCCCTTCCAGGGCAGCGACAGCCGCGAATTCTGGCAAAGGGCCGAGGACCGGAACGCCAATACCGCCGACTTATATGCGCACTTGGGGTTGACGAAATATGCTGCCATGGAAGCTTTCGTTCGGTGGCCTTATTAACCCATTCATTAACCAGCGGTTAAGTTTGCGTTAATTAATTATAATTGTATTTTTGTGGCTTGACGCTATGCCACAGAATACAACTTTTATAACTGTCAAGCAGGAGTGGGTCGGCGCCTGGCAGCAGCCAGCCTTCCGTACGAAAGTAATGGCCGGGATGGCGGTTATCGTCTCTATCCTTTCCTTATTTCCCATATTCTTCCAGACAATCGAGCTGAGGCAGGGGATCGTGTTAAATGATCCCCTGTTACGTATACTCCCGCCTCATAACGTTTCGCTGGCACTTTTCATCATCATCTGGTCCATCACCCTGCTGGCCATATTCCGGGCGGCGCAGACCCCGGCAATGTTCGTCACCTTCCTGTGGGCCTATATCTTTTTATCCCTGTTCCGCATGCTGACGATCACGCTCATCCCTTTGGATCCGCCGGCGGGGCTGATCGCACTAAAGGATCCGCTGAGCAACTTCTTTTATGGGGACAAGTTTGTGACGAAAGACCTTTTCTTCTCGGGTCATACCTCTACTGTCTTCCTTCTTTATTTTACCATACCTGGCAGGACGGACAAAAAGCTGGCACTGCTGGCTACTGCCTGCGTCGGGTTCCTGTTATTGGTGCACCACGTACACTATACGCTGGATGTATTGGGTGGATTCTTGTTTGCCTGGATTGCCTGGCAGCTGGCGCGCAAGACGATCGTACGCGAGTTTGATGGTTATACCTACTAAAACGCTGCCCCGGCGGCCCCCACGGTTCGACGCTAAAACGCTTCTCCTATCTGTAAGTAAAACCCGCTGGAATGTCCACCGGCGACGCCGTAGTCCAGCCTGAGATTGAGCTTCTCTGACTGATTCAGCGCCAGACGCAGTCCCCCGCCGAAGGAGTATTTTACACACTGGAGGCTGATATCCTTTAGCTCGGGGCCCACATTGCCGATCCCGCCAAAACCTACAGCGCCGAGCCGCCAGAACAGCGGCACCCGGTACTCGGCCTGGACGATAGCGGCATTCTTGTCGCGGAAACGTCCGGCGTAGTACCCCCTCAGGTTGCTGGCGCCGCCCAGGTAGGCGAGGCTGCGCAGCGGGGTCTCACCGGAGTTGAAGCTGCCAAAGGCCTGTAGAGCCAGTACCTGCCTCCGGTATATCCGAAAATAGCGGCGGAGGTCAAAAACATAGTTAGTATACTGATAATCAGATCCTAGAAAGGATGCAAAATGGTCGAACCAGAACTGGAGCATCATCCCGTGGTCGGGCGAGAAGGCGTTGTTACGGGTGTCGTAGGTAAAGCTGAGGCCCAGTCCGGAAATATGGTAGCCATAGCGGCCTGCGACGTCATCCAGGTCGAATAGCTTTCCCCTCGCATATTGTACGTCGAAAACGCGTTGATATTCATGTACAAGCCCCAAAAAAAGACGCCGCCCAACGCGCAGCTGCGGGTGGAGATAAATGTAATACTGCTTATATTTATAAGATTCTTTGCTACTGTCGGTCGCCCGCTTGCCAAGACCCCAGAAATTATCCGGAAAGCTGCTGTAGGAGAACTGCTCGTTCACGATAAAACGTTCTCCCGGGAAATAAATGGAACCATTTAGCGCTACTACAAACTGCTTTCGGGTTGTATACAGCGCTAATGCCTGCGCGTTAGAGGTCCGCGTTACGGTATCGTGGCTTTTGAGGTGGAAGGTGGCGGCGCTGACCAGGCCAAAGGACCAACCGGTCTCTATCGACCGGGCGATAATTGGCAGAACGAGAACATGCCGTATATTTGCCGGACTTTTTATCGGCAGTGGCAGTTTTTCCACCGGGACCGTGTGGAGACTGTCATTTTGGGCGTTAACGCCCATAGCATTAAAAATAAGGCAACAAAGCCCAAGAAAATAGATAAATTGTACCTTTCTGAACGAATGAGAGGGCAATGTTGTATTATATTTATTAACGTCTGTCGATAAAACGAGGCAAAATAACGTTGAAAATTCTAATTTTCTTACATTTGTTGATTAATGAAGAATTCACAATTTGTTAAAATTCAATTAACCCAATATTTTAAGGCTATGGAGCGGAAAGGGAGTGACCCTTCCTTTTCTTAAATAAAGCTAGCATTTATGAAAAAATTCGAATGTCCCGATTTTGTCCTCGGAGATAATATAACAGAAGAACAATTCAACTTTTTTGACAAGTACGGCGTGATCATTTTTAAAAATGTACTCAATTCGGAGACCGTTCAATTATTCATATCTGAGCTGAATAGGATTGAAAAACAATGGCTGGATGAGGGCCGCGACAAGGTCAACGGCATTCCGTTGAAATTTGGCAAGGACGAGAATGGCAATAAGATGATCCAGCGGATGTGTTTTCTTTCGCTGTACAGTCAGCCCCTGCATGAGCTGCTGCAGGATCCGCGCATCCAGGCGCTTACTGCCCTGCTTGCCCCCTACGAAGGACGCATCAGCGAGAACGAAAAGGATGGGCTTATCCTCAATCATTACGTCCGCATGCCTGAAAGCAATTTCACGCAGATGGGCTGGCACACCGACAGCCCCCGCGACCTCTTCCTCGGTCAGAAGATCATGCCGATGCTGAACGTTGGCATTCACCTGGACAACACCCCGTTCGAGAACGGCGGCCTCCGGGTATTGCCTGGCACCCATAAACAAGGGATACTGCGCCTCCTGTTCGGTAAGAAATACTTCATCGACAATAACCCCGACCGTCGGGAGATCGGCTTCGATCTCAGCCCAGGCGACCTGACCGTACATGATGGCCGCATCTGGCACAGGGCGCAGCAGTCCCCGCTGTATGGCGAGGCCAGCCGCCGTCGCGTTATGTATGTTCCGATCATCACCGGTAAGTACATGCCGAAGGATGCGAACAGCAAAACCCCTTTCTACCATCGTCTTGCAGCGAGAGTACAGAACTAACTAGACCCCATATGATATTGGGAGGCCGCGTTACTGCGGCCTCTTTTTTTTATCTTCGCCGCTAACCTCACTATCTTCGCCGCATGGAAGAATACGCACTCATCACCGGCGCCTCCAAAGGCATCGGCAAAGCCATCGCCAGCGAGCTGGCCTCAAAAGGGTTCAATGTTTTATTGGTCGCCCGCTCCGAGCCGCTGCTGGCCCAAGCCGCCGGCGAGATCACTTCGCGTTACAGGGTGACCGCCGACTGGCTCGCCCTCGACCTCTCCCACCCCGACGCCCCGCAAAACGTCTATGACTGGTGCCGTGCCAAGGGCTATAAGGTAAAAGCCCTCATCAACAACGCGGGCTACGGCCTCAGCGGCCCCTTCGAAAAATATACGCTCCAGGAACACTGGAACATGATGCAGCTGAACATGCAGACCCTGGTCGGCCTCACAAGGCTTTTCCTGGCCGATCTGCAGGCCCGCGACCGCGGGTATATATTGAATATCGCCAGCTCTGCCGCCTACCAGGCGGTGCCCAAGCTGAGCCTCTACGCGGCCACCAAGGCCTTCGTCCTCGCCTTTAGCCGGGGACTCCATCAAGAGCTGGCGCACAGTCCCGTCACCGTCACTGTCGTGAGCCCCGGCGCCACCGACACCGACTTCCCCAACCGCGCCCAGCTAGGCGAAAAAGGCATGAAGGCCGCCGAGAAATTCAATATGTCCCCTGCCACCGTCGCCTCTATCGCCGTCCGCGCTATGCTATCCGGCAAGGCCGAGATAATCACCGGGTTTATCAACAAATTGGGGGCGGCCATGGCCTGGCTCCTGCCAAAGGGGATGGTGGAGAAAACGGCGATGAAGATCTACGAATAGTGCGCCTCGCGGGCCGCCGATCGTCGGTCCACCTTGTGAACACTTCATTCTAAACTTTTTGTAAAGGATTTGTTCCTTTTTATAATTTTCGCCGTATATTTGCAGCCCCTTACGGGGAAGTCAACGAGTCACAAAGGGCCCTGTAGCTCAACTGAATAGAGCATTTGACTACGGATCAAAAGGTTTCAGGTTTGAATCCTGACAGGGTCACGAAAACCCCTCGGTTATGCCGAGGGGTTCTTTGTTTCGGGGAGCGGTGCGAACTAGCTCGCAAAAGCGGACCGGAACAAAGAACCAGGCCCGACGACAGGAGGGCCGGAGGTTTTCCGGTAAGGCCAAAGTGAGAGGATCAGTCGCGACGACGATAGGAGGCGCGGATAATCCCGTCCGGGTCACGAACGCCCCGACTTAGCCGGGGTTTTTTGTGTTTGGGCGAAGATGATCATAGAAAGTAATATATTTCTTTTGGTACGAACTATAGTTAGTAGTCCCGAATTGTTGCATACACGCCATACGATTGTTCGTTTATGTCATACAGGGGCCGCAAGACAAACGATTTTTCTCCATTCTTTAGCCGGAATACATTGCTGCCGCTAACGGTCAGGTTTTTTATGATTTCATTCCGGTTTCCTTTTACTATAAATTCTGAATCAGTTTCGGCGGCCAGCATTACCAGCCCGTAAAAGATTGCAAATACATTTTCATCATCCGGCATTGTCTTGAGATAAAAGTCATAATGAAATACCAACCTGATCTTGTCATTATCCTTCCACACGCGCTTGAGAGACAAATGCGGCAAATGCGTCAATGGAAGTGCCATTGTCGGGTACACCCCAATGTTCCGAGGTAAGTGATGTTGGCGTAACGACATTTGGGCGTGGGCCGCTACTGGATCCATTGGCATATGCATGATGATCGATAAGCATGTTCCAGAAATCAGAATGTTGTTCATATATCCAGATTTCAATTCCCAACCTCCAGTTTTTCTTTTAACCATTTTAGCTCACGTTTTCTCCTTTTGCTCATACGCAGCCCTATGCTGATAACATAAAAGGCAAGAGTATACGAAACCAGTATCACAACGCTCACCGACAACAATTTTCCGCTTTCCCAGCCACTTAGTATCAAAATGGCTCCCAAGGGAAATAAATTCCAGCGAATCACCTCAGATAGGCGCACCTGATAACTGGCAAGGGAAATAGCATGATCCAAATCCCCATGGATGGAGCGGTCGAATTGCCGGCTGGCCTTTATCCTGCGGAGGTGGATTACCAGAAAATAGACAACAGTGGCAAGTATCCAGGCTGCCTCAAGATAGATAAATGTATTTACTCCCGGTTTGAATGGATTGTGGTAAAGCAGTCTGCCGACGGTGCCGATATATATCACGATCAGGATCCAATCACTGATATTGGTCACGTGCCGTACTGCGTTCATTCTTGATCGAATGCGGTTGTGCAGCGTCTTTTCGTCGATGGCATAGAGGGGCTGATTATTTTGCGCATCCCATATTTTTTTTACTTCATCGAACTCCATGGTTGTCATAATTTTTTGATCTGGAAATAAGATGCTTTTTGATTCGATTGATCTTGACGCCGACATTAGACTCGCTAATACCCAGTATGTTTGACATCTCTTTATAGCTAAATCCTTCGAGAAGCAAAAGAGTGACGGACCGGTCGATCTTATCTAGCTTGTATATTTCTCCATATAGCCAGGTTAGCCGTTCGTCTATCGGTGTTTTACTTTCCTGCAGGAGATGCTGTACGTTATCCAGCTTTTCGACGCCATCATGTCTTTTTTCTTTTTTAGTCCATTTGATCGCAGTATTAAGGGCGATACGGTACAGCCAGGTTGTAACGGAAGACTCGTGCCGGAATACGGGAATGGAATTCCATACCTGGATCATGATCTCCTGGAAAAGATCGTCGTAATCGACTACCGTATATGCCCGGACTACCTTAAAGATGAGGCCTTTATATTGCTTTAGCCATTCTTCCAGTATATCACGTCGTTCTTTTTCCGTCACGTTGATGTTGTTTTGGAATTGGTCCGCTAAATTGTCTGGATTCTTACAGCGAGAAGGGAATTTATTAAACAATCGGGTAAATTTTGCGCTCCGGTTTCCATCCGCCGTTCGCCGAAACATACAACCCGTTGGCAATCAGTAACAGCGCCGACCTTGGTTTAGCTGAATTTGTGTCCCGGCTTCAGCGATACAAGAATTCAGACCGATCGGCAGGTAACCAATGAATTTTGTGAAAACCAGGATCACCCATTCTTCTCGCGCGCATACACCTCCGCAAACTCTCTTAGAAAATCCTCGAAGCGAATTTTTCCCAGGACGCGATGTCCGCCCTGCCGGTAGTCATCGAAAAGTATCTGCTCCCTAAGCCCGGCACCAATGCCCACCACATAAACCTCTGCGGCGTCCCGGCTCATTCCGCTGGCGACAAGCCCATTCAGAAGGTCTTCATCGGAGAGATGTATCCACGATAGCCCCGGCTGCCCGATCGCGCGCCCCAGCAACCCGGCAACTTCACCACCGTTCTTCTCGTCGCTGACGACATAGCGTACGGTTTTGCCGGAAAAATCGAGCTGGTCCATGGTCCTGGCTGCTTCTTCCGCTATGTCGCGCGGATCGGTCATGAGCATCGGCGTTGCGGCGCCAAAATTATTGCCAAGGACCCGCTGATGCCGGATGACAGGAATGCTTCCGTAGAAATTTGTATAGAACAGCCCCGGCCGCAGGTGAAGGATATTGACCCCGATGAGGGCATTTAACTGCTCTTCAATTAAAAAATTCGTTCCCGTAGGACCGGGGCCGCCTGGGATATGCGCACCGATACTGCTCAGGTTGACGACGTAGCGAACGCCTGAACGGGAGAGAGCGGCAAAGTAAGCATCCGCTACCGATCGCATATAGCCGCGGGTGTCGACTGCGTCAAGACGGGGCGGGATCATCAGGAATACTGCGCCTGCGCCCGCGAAAGCATTTGCCAGGAAGTTTGCGTCTTCGATCGAGCCGATGGCGGGCTTTGCTCCCAGGGCGCTGATAGCCTCTGCCCGCCCGGGACTATGGCTGACGACGGTCACCTGGTGTCCCTTTGCGATCAACTGCGAGGCGAGCTCCCGGCCTATGTTGCCCAGCGAGCCTGTAATGGTCATATTCATCGTATTTGTTTTTTGTGTTGACAAAACTAGAATAGTACTTACTTTTGTACAAGTACTTACCCTAAAGTGTGTGCCTATGTCCAACGTCAAGGAAAGCTCTACGATCCAGGCCAATAAGAAATCGGCTTTTGTCGAATGCCCTATCACACACGTGATGGAAAAGATTGGCGGTTACTGGAAGCCGATCATCCTGTTCAACCTGCTGTCGGGAGAGAAGCGCTACGGCGAGCTCCGAAGATCGATTCCCGCTATTACCGAAAAGGTGCTGATCCAGCAATTAAAACAGCTGGAGACAGACGGATTGGTTGCGCGGAATGCCATGCCGGTCGTCCCTCCACACGTTACGTATGCGCTTACGCCCTCCGGGCAAAGGCTGGAAACTGTGCTTTATGCGATGGCGGTCTGGGCCGTGAGCGACAGCAAGGAAAAGGGACGGCTCTTTCGAAGGAAGCTGAAGGAGTTTCCAGGAAAATCCATAGATTGATTCCGGCCTTTCACTTTTTTAATCCACTATCTTTATACCATGAATTTCCTATTCTTCTTTTTGTCCTTATGCTTCGCCCCGGGCAATCCCAATAGCCTTGGCCACGGCGAACAGCCTCATCTCAGCCGGGATGGCAAAGACATTATCCGTATCGTCTATGGTCAAAAAGGCAAGATCTACTGTGCTGTTTCCGCCGACAATGGCGTCAGCTTCCAGCCCCCTGCCCTGGTCGCCGAATTATCAGGCATGCATCTGGGTATGTCAAGGGGTCCGCAGATCGCCAGCTCCGCTCACTATAGCGTCATCACGGCGATGGATAAGTCGGGCAATATTCACTGGTTTCGTCTCGACAATTCAACCAGCGAATGGAAAGACATGGGCACCGTCAACGACGTACAGGGTTCCGCTCCTGAGGGGCTGATGAGCATCGCCGCAGACGGGCAGGACAATTTCTATGCTGTTTGGCTGGATATCCGCACCGGCAAACATAACCAGGTATATTTTTCCACGCTGTCCGGAAATGGGCAACACTGGTCGCCCAATCGACTGGTCTACCAATCACCCGACGGCCACGTCTGCGAGTGCTGCAAACCCAACGTCTATGCAGAAGGAAAGGAGATAGCCGTTATGTTCCGTAATTGGCTGGATGGCTCCCGCGACCTGTACCTGCAGCGATCCCACAACAAGGGCCAGTCCTTCGACCCTGCTCAAAAACTAGGGGAAGGCACCTGGAAGCTGAATGGCTGTCCCATGGATGGAGGAGGGGTTGTCATCGATCCCTCCGGCATAACGCATACCGTCTGGCAGCGCGACGGTATAGTCTATTATTGCCGGCCAGGCGAAAAAGAGCTGAGCATCGCAAAAGGGCGGACCTGCAGCATAGCCGGCGATGGAAAAACGCCCATCATCTCACTGCAAAGCAGCGACACGCTGCAACTCTTCCACGCACAGCAGGAGCATCCAACCATTATTGGCGCCGGCAGCTTTCTGCAGTCGATGCCCCTCTCCGACCATCACATTCTTTGCGTGTGGGAGCGCAACAACACCATATATTTTAAGAGAGTGTAGCACAATCCGCCGGCTGAGCCATACAGACAAGTAATTTGAGCCGTCGGGGACATCTCCGAGGCGGGCGTGGACGGAACTGGCGGCACAAAAGACGAATCAGAAAGCATCGACACTATCCAGGCGGCTCTGGACAACGGGATCAATTTTCTGAACACACGAGACTTTTATGGCCACGGCCACAACGAGCTGCTGGTCGGCAAAGCCGTCAAAGGCAGAAGAGACGAAGCCTTTATCAGCGTGAAGTTTGGCGCGCTTTTCCACAACGGTCAGCGGCTGGGACCCGATCTGCGTCCGGCGGCCATCAAGAACTTTATCAATTATTCCCTCGTCCGACTTGGGGTGAAAGCCTCTCCCATTTCTCACATTCCTTCAAAAAAAAGTTTGGAAAGGCTCCAACGGAGTGGATGTCTTAGCGCCCGACAAAATGTATGGTGGAAATAGAATCGGCAGTCTACCCGGTTTTTGTATTTTGCAGCATATTTCAGCAAATGGCCATCCTTTCCAACATGAACGACAGCGATCTTCTCCTTCTCCTCAGGGATGGCCGGGAAGACGCTTTCACAGAGATATACAACCGGTACTGGGAACGGCTCGTTGCCACCGGCTATTACTACACCCGGTCGAAAGAGGCCGCTGAAGAGATCGTAAACGACGTCCTCATGGGACTTTGGCTCCGGCGCGCGAGCCTGTCGATCCATTCCCTTCCTGCCTACCTCGGCACCGCCGTCAAATTTGCCGTCTTCAAAGCCATGGCCCGCAACAAAAGAAGGTACCAGGTCCTCAGCGGGCAGCTATCGGAGGAAGCCGAATCTGCGGCGCATAACGACACCGAACAACAGCTGGACGCCCTGTTTATGGACGAATGGCTCAGGGGCGTCGTCGAGCAGCTGCCCGAAAAGGCCCGGCTGGTATTCGTCTACAGCCGGGACGAAGAGCTTTCGATAAAAGAGATCGCCGGCAAAATGGATCTATCCCCCAAATCCGTTGAATATCATATGACCAAGGCATTAAAAACCATCCGGGACTCCATCCGTAAAATGACCATTTTCCTGAATTCTTTCCTCTCCTGAAAAAAAATTCCCTTCCGGTTTAGGGATACAGGCCCCCAAAGTGTACTATATGTTCAAATGACTTATCTATGAACCAGGATAGACTGGACGAGCTCATCGATAAATATGCTTTCGGCACGATCAGTCCCGAGGAGCTGCAGGAACTGCTGGATTGGTATCACTCCGCGGAGATAGTAAAGGTTGAGTGGCCCACGGAAGAACCCGAAGAGCAGGACCATCTGCAGCAGCGGATGCTGATGCGATTGCAGACACAGATCAGGGTAACGGCGGAGGAGCCTGTGGTGACTGAGAAAACCGCAAAACCGGAGATCCCCGTAGTTCCGGTCGCGGACCCGCTGGTCATCCCGATCGACGCTTCTTCTGGCGGCAACGGCGCCCGGAGGCGAATATTCCGCCTGGGCCCCTGGCAGGTGGCAGCCTGCCTGGCCATCCTATTTTCCTCTATCTGGATAGCCCGCCAATATCCGGACCTTACCGGAAGGCCTGCACTGGTCGAGGTGAGGAACCCCTCCGGTAGGATCCAGGCTATCCGCCTTCCTGACAGCAGCGAGGTCTGGCTGAATGCGGCCAGCACTATCCGGTATTCTCCCGACCTCGGCAAAGGGCACGATGCTCCGCGGGAAGTATACCTGGAAGGAGAAGGCTATTTCGACGTAGCAGAAGACCCGGCCCATTCCTTCGTAGTACATGCCGGATCGCTGACCACTACCGTATTGGGTACCCGCTTTGACGTCAAATCCTTTTCCGGCGAACGGCTGTCCTCTGTCGCCGTCATCAATGGTAAGGTAAGGGTGCGGGACAGCGCCCGCGTGCTCGATGTGCTTACCGCAGCCCGGCAATTGCAGGTCGATGCCGGGACTGGAATTTCCACCACGGTCAGCGTCGATACCAGCCAGGTACTCGGATGGCGGCAGGGCAAACTGCAGTTTTCGGGGCAGACAATGGAAGAGATCGCCGCGAGCCTCGGTAGGTGGTACAACGTTCAATTTTCTTTTACAAACCCCACGATCAGCCGTTGCAGATACTACCTCAATTTTGAGAACACCATTTCTTTGCAACAAATGCTGACGGCGCTGAAAGAGACGACCGACCTGAGTTTCCAGGAAGATGCAGCTCACCATACGGTCACGATCTCCGGGAATGGCTGCAATTAAGCCCGAATATAAAAAGCCGCAACCGGTGGCACCCGGTCACGGCTAAATCTAAGTTTTACAGAATAAAACCTTACAAAGCTATGCAATTTGGCATACCTGGGCAAAATAGTTGCCCTTATCAATCCTTTATTATGCGCGTATCGATCTTCATGGCTGGGCTCCTTACATTGACGGCATCCCTATCGGCTTCATCGGGCTATGCCCAGCGACTGGAGGATGTCAAGATCACCCTGCAGCTGAATCATGCCTCCATGACAGAAGCCCTGCGGGAGATCGAATCGCGGACCCCTTTTAAATTTCTTGCCCGCGCGGAAGACGTAGAACAACAGCAGGACATTACCCTCACCGTAAAGGATCAATCTGTCGCTAAGGTCCTGCAGATCCTTTTCAAAGGGCAGCATTTGCAATACAAACAGGTGGGTGTAAATATTATCCTGAAGAAAGCTACACCGAACAATGCAGGCGCCGACAATCCGACACCGATCAAATTCAAGCCGCCGGCCAGGTTTACTGTCAGCGGAACTATCCGGTCGGCCGGGACCGGCGAGACCATCCTGGGCGCAACGATCCGTATCGAAGAGCCCTCCGGCACAGCAACCACTTCCACCGGCACCACGACCACTTCCACCGGCACCGTGACAAATGAGTATGGCTTCTATTCCCTGACCCTTCCTTCCGGTGGATCCTACCGGATGACAGTAAGCGCCATCGGCTTCAGAACGCAAACGCTCAATTTTACGCTGACAGGCGATCTCGTGGAGAATATCAGGCTGGGCGAAGAAGCAAAGGACCTTCAGCAGGTGACCGTCACCGCAACTTCGGGTAGCCGCAGTCTCCAAAGCCCCCAGATGGGCCTGGAAAAGCTCAACATCCGGGAGGCAAACAAGATCCCGGTAATTTTTGGTGAAAAGGATATTCTCAAGACCATCCAGCTGCTGCCGGGCATAAAGTCTGCCGGCGACGGGAATAGCGGCTTTTATGTTCGGGGCGGGGCCGCCGACCAGAACCTGATCCTGTTGGATGAAGCCGTTGTATATAACCCTTCCCACCTGTTGGGATTCTTCTCTACGTTCAATTCAGACGCCATAAAAAATATCGATGTCTACAAGGGCGGGATGCCAGCCCAGTACGGCGGAAGGCTTTCTTCCGTGGTCGACATAAAGATGAATGACGGCAACAATAAAGACTACCGGGTCAACGGCGGCATCGGGATCATCTCCTCGCGGTTGACGGTAGAGGGACCCATCCAGCAGGATAGATCATCCTTTCTTATTTCCGGCCGACGGACCTATGCCGATCTTTTCCTGAAACTCTCCCCCGACTCCAATGTCAATAAGAGCCGGCTCTATTTTTATGATCTGAACGCAAAAGCCAATTATATTTTCGGGGACAAGGACCGATTGTATCTATCAGGCTATTTTGGCAGAGACGTTCTCGCCCAGGGTAATACGGTCGGCATCAATTGGGGCAATACCACAGCCACCCTCCGGTGGAATCATTTGTTCAATACGCGTCTGTTCTCCAATACTTCCCTGATCTATAGTAATTATGATTATAAGATCCATATCAACCAGGACGGGAACGATTTCGATATTTTTTCCCAGATAAAAGACTGGAATCTGAAAGAAGAGCTGCAGTGGTATGCGAGCCAGAAGCATACTGTCAGCGTCGGCCTCAATGGGATCTTTCATACCATTCGCCCCGGGGAGATCACCGCCTTTGGTAATGACCCCGGTATCAATTCCGTTGCGCTCCAGCGCCGGTATTCGCTGGAAAACGCCGTCTATGCCACCGACACCTGGAAGGCAAGCGACCGCCTCAGCCTTACCTATGGCTTGCGGCTCTCGGCATTTTCCGTCCTTGGCAAGGGGGATTACTATAACTTCAATGCCGATGGCCAGGTCACAGATACGCTGCATTACAGTAGCGGCCAGGTAGTAAAGACCTATGTGAATCCCGAGCCCCGGATCGCAGCCAGCTATCAGCTGAACCCTACTACGTCTATCAAGGCGTCCTATGTCCGTAATACCCAGAATCTCCACCTCGTTTCCAACAGCACCACCAATTCCCCGACGGACAAATGGGTAGCGAATACCAATGTGATCAAACCCGAGATCTCCGACCAGTGGGCCATTGGATATTATAAGAATCTGGCCGGGAACAAATACGAGCTGACAGTGGAGACCTACTACAAGACCATGCAGAACCAGATCGACTACCGCAATGGCGCAAATATCTTCACCAACCATCCCATCGAATCCGAGCTACTCTTTGGCCGGGGCAGGGCGTACGGGATCGAATGGCTTTTGAAGAAAAAAGTCGGCCGGCTCACGGGGTGGATCAGCTATACCCTCTCGAAGACGGAACTGCAGATCAATGGCATCAACAATGACCGCTGGTATAATGCCCGGCAGGACAGGACCCACGATATTGCTATTGTAGGCGTCTACGAGATCAACAAGAAATGGACCTTTTCAGCAGACTGGGTATTCTATACAGGCGATGCCGTCACTTTCCCCAATGGGAAGTACCAGGTCGGTGGGGATGTATATTTCTACTATACCAATAGAAATGCCTATCGGATGCCCAACTATCACCGGCTGGACTTTAGCTTCACCCGCCAGCTGAAGAAGACGAAGCGGTTTTCCAGCGAGCTGGTCTTTGGCGTGTACAATGCCTATGGCCGGCACAACGCCTACCAGATCGATTTCCGGCAGGGCAAGACCGATCCCAATATCACCGAAGCAGTGCAGACGTCCCTGTTCAGTTTCGTACCCTCCATATCTTATAATTTTAAATTCTAGCTTTTATGCAGCAGATACAACACATCATCTTGACAATAACCATTTCGCTGCTGTTCTGCGCCTGCCAGAAGGTGATCAGCGTACACCTGGACTCCAGCGCCACCAAATATGTGATCGAAGGAGTGGTCACCGATCAACCCGGTGGCTCCAGCGTCTCCATCACCCAGACAAAGGATTTCAGCTCCAATAATAGCTTCGCCGGGGTCAGCGGCGCTTCCGTTACGATCGAAAATAATGGATCCGGCTACCTGCTGACGGAATCGAGCCCCGGGGTCTATACGACCAGCGCGCTGACAGGCGTACCCGGCAACATCTATAGCATGAAAGTCGTTCTCAATGGCGTCGTCTTCACGGCCAGTTCCACTATGCCCAATCCGGTCGTGGGGATAGATAGTATTTACGTCAGCAACGGAACACTCACCAACAAAAGGTTTGCTAACGTTGTCTTTACCGATCCTGCCGGCACTCCCAACTATTACCGCTGGGTACAATATGTCAATGGCCATCAGGAAAAGACCAATTTTCTCGGCAACGACGAATTTACGGATGGGCTGAGGATCAAGACCCAGCTGGATTTCAACAACAATACAGACGATCCGAAAAGGGACATCAAGACAGGCGATTCGGTACGTATCGACATGATCAATATAGATTCCGCCGTCTACCAGTATTGGTATGCCCTCGAACGGAACGCCGACGGATCCAACAGGAGCGCCTCCCCCGCCAATCCCACGTCCAATATCTCCGGGGGCTGCCTGGGCTATTTCAGCGCCCAGGCTGTCAGGACCCGGCGTTTGCTGGTGGGGAAAGAATAAGTTAGCCAGCACCCGACCGGCATTTTGGATCTTGAAAGGCAACCCTAGGATTCTTCAAGTGCTAATCACAAATCGCAGGGCTATAACGGAGAAAGAATGAACAAAAAGTTCATTTGGAGCATTGGCGTAGAACCCTCCATTCCGTTGGGCAATTTTAGTAATTATACGGGCTTTGGGATTGGCGGCTCCCTGCAGGGAGAGTATAAACCAGCCGACAGGCTGGGCATTACCCTTAATTTCGGATTCATTGACTATTTCGGCAAGACGGTCGATACTGTGAAATATTCCGACTTTAAGTACTGGCCCCTCATGGCTGGACTGAAATACTACTTTACTGACATGTTTTACATTCACGGGCAGGCGGGTCCTGGCTTCGGGACTGATGGGCTGGGCACCAGCTTCTGGTATGGTGGAGGGCTGGGCCTCAACCTTGGCAGAGCCTTTGATGTGGAACTAAAATACACAGGATGGAAACAGAATGCGGTCAATACATCAACGAGTGGTGGAAATAATGGAGGATATGGCGGAGGAAACAGTGCATTAAATAATCATTTTATTTGCTAATCATAAAAAATATTAGTAATTTATAACAAGCTTACAAAACAGCTTGTTATGAGAAACGCCCTAATACCCATTTCCATCTATTTATTATCTTCCCTGCCATCCGCAGGCCAAAACTTCGCTTATGCCTTCACCTATAGCAAGCCCGGTTCACTCACCGGAACAACCGTCCGATTGGTCGACCTGCATACCGGTCAAACAGTGCGGTCGCTTTACGAAGAAGGACAGCTCTACCAGATCAGCGGGGCTAAAGGCAGCCGGATAATCCGCAATGGCGACGCTGTCCTGCAAAAGGACACATCCTTGTTACCCATGGCGACCAGCGTTGCCGCGGCCGCCTATGACCAGGTGCATAATCGCCTGTTCTATACCCCGCTCGGGATCGATCAGCTTCGTTATATCGATCTCTCGGGAAGTAAGCTGTCGGCTTTTAATTATATCACCGGCCAGGAATTCGGCGTCTGCAGAGGCATTTTCGACGTTCCCAGCCAAATTACCCGAATGGTTATTAGCCCCGATGGCTTCGGCTATGCCTTGTCGAATGACGGGGATCACCTGGTGCAGTTTACGACGGGTGAGAATATAAAGATCACAGACCTGGGAGAAATAGCAGACAACCCCGGGAACAAGACCGTCTCCATTCATAGTCTTTGCACTTCCACGGGAGGAGATATGGTAAGTGCGGTGACAGGAGAGCTGATCCTTGTGACAGCATACAATCACGTTTTTTCCATTGACCCGGCTACCAGAATAGCAACCTACCAGGGAATGATCGCTGGCTTACCCGCAGGATTTACATCCAATGGTGCTGCCGTTGACGATGAAGGAGACCTGGTTGTCAGTTGTGCAACGGAGAGCCGGGACAATGCCTATTACAAGGTAGACATTAAAAGTTTGAAGGCGATCAGGGTCTCAGCCATCGGATCGGTTGTTCCCGCAAGCGACCTGGCCAACAGCAATCTTTTAGGGCAGACTGCCGGGGCAAGGCGCCTTTTCGGGGATATCTCAAAAACCTCATTGGCAAATCCTGGAAGGATCTTCTCCATATACCCAACCCCGGTGACGGACGGCTATTTGAATATGTCCCTTACCAATTTTGAGAAGGGGACCTATGAGGTACAGATACAGGACCTTGCCGGACGTAATATAAAAAGCTGGTCTGTTATTGTCGATAAGAAGTGGCAGGTCGAAAAGATAGATATTGGGGCGTACACTGCACAGGGCGTTTACGTAATACGGCTGTACGACAAGCCCAGATCGATCTTTTTTATCAGGCAGTTTATGGTAACCTCCGATTGAAGCAACGATCTTCCAACCCGGCCCTCTCACGCTAACCCCATCAGACGCAAAAACAGCTCCTTCTTTTTTCGGCTGACGTCGACAACTGAGCCATTTTGCATTTCGATCTGGCCGCCATCCCCCTTTATGTATCGTTTGATATATTGCAGGTTCACGATGTGGGAATTATGCGGACGATAGAACCTGTCGGCGGGCAGCAGCTCTTCGAAATCCTTCAGCGTCTTGCTAACGGTAAGGCTACCTCTGTTCACAAAATGAAAAACGCTGTAGTTGCTTTGGGCTTCGATCCGGACGATATCCTTGAGGTCAAAAAAGAGCAGCCCTTCGATGGTTGGGATGACGATCTTGTCGAGGTTTGCCCGCAGGTTATGCGTCAACGCCTCAAGGCGCTGACCCGCGTTTTCGACCCTTCCCTCCTGCTCGATCTTTCCCACCGCAGCCCGCAACTCTTCGATATCTACCGGCTTCAGCAGATAGTCGAAGGCGGCAAACCGGATAGCCTTTATCGCATACTGGTCATACGCTGTGGTAAAAATGAGATGGAACGCTTTTCGTTCCAGTTGCTGCAGCATCTCAAAACCATCCATTCTGGGCATCTGTATGTCCAGAAAGACGATATCCGGTTGGCGCTGTTCGATCAACGCAAGGCCAGCCTCGCCATCCTCGGCCTCACCAACCACCGTGATACCCGGACAATAGTTTTTCAGCTTTTCGCGAAGAGCAAGACGCCCCTTCGATTCGTCGTCGATAATAATTGCGTTCATCATCAGTTGATTTTTAGTGAAACCTGCACCCGGGTCCCCGCCGCCTTCCCCAACTCAAAAAGATCGGTTATAACGACCGGAAAATATTCCTCCCCATTGAACAGGTTGACCCTTTCACGGCTCATCTCCATGCCGAATGACCGGTGACTGTTCTTTTTTAGCGCCGCCGTCCTCCCCACCCCGTTGTCCTCGATCAGAAAGACCAGGTGTTCGTCTGCTTTGGTGACCCGGATAAGCAGCCTGCCGTGTCCGTCTTCCCGGCTACGAAGCCCATGCACGATCGCATTTTCCACATAAGGCTGGATGATCAGGGGTGGCACCCGGCAATCCTCCTCCAGCAGGTCTTCATCGAGGATCATCTCGCACTCGAACCTGTTCTCATCCCTGAACTGCTCGAGGTCGATATACAGCTGCAGGGTCTCCATATCGCGCATCAGCGGAATGGTCTTTTGTTTGCTCGTTTCAAGAACATTGCGGATAAGCCTGGCAAATTTATTGAGGTATACGGTCGCGTGATACTTGTCGTTGCTTTGGATGAGCGCGTCGATACTATTGATGCAGTTGAATATAAAATGCGGGTTCATCTGCGCCCTCAGGGCCATCATCTCCGTCTCGACTACCTGCTGCTTGAGCCGCTCTTTGTTCCTTAACCCCTTGTCGCGCCAACGCAGCAGCAGGAAAATGACCATTGCGGCCGCAGCGAGAACAAGGGCATCGAACCACCAGGTGGCCCAGAAAGGAGCCGCGATATGGATCCCCATCACCGCCATTTCCTGCTCGCCGGAGGAGCTTTCCGTCCGGACCCTGAATGTATATTTTCCGGGTGCCAGATCAGTATAGCTGGCGACGCCCTGCGACCCGCCTGTCACCCAGCCCGGGTCCACGCCCTCCAGCTTATACAGGAATTTTGCCTGTTCGACGCCGGCATACTGAAGACTGGAGAACTCGATGTCAAGGAAGTTCTGTCCTGACGTCAGCCGAACAGGCTGCCTTTCCTGCAACAGGGAATCAATGAAGATCGGATGCGAAAAGACCCGGAACCCCGTGATCGCGACTTTTGGGGCTACCTGCCATCGGGCAAGCAGGTTCTGTTCGTAAAAAGCTACTACCTCTGTGCCCGTCGACGTCAACCATTTTCCATCGGGAGCGGCAAGGAATTCCTGGCTCTGGAATGAGCTGTTCAGCAATCCTCTTTCGGGCTGGCTGGCAAAAAAATTGCCGGTATGCGGATCATAGCAGCATACGGCGTGATCGTCGGTAAACCAGATCTTTCCCGAGCTGTCTACTTTTATTGCGTGCGCAGACCAATACTGCTGCTCGTTGTTCACCTGTATCCGGGTAAAGACCTTCGTCTGAACGTTAAAGTAATACATCCCGGCGTTCTCAGTGCCGACGATGAGCATAGTATCCCGATACGGGCAGACTCCCCAGCAGCGGACATCGACTCCCGTAGGCCTGTAAAGCCCCGCATATCGGCGGTTGCGCGTATCAAAAGCAGCCAGGCCCCGGCTGGTGCTCGTCCAGCATATGCCGTCTTTTCCCATGTGAAGATATTCCACCGGCGTGCGACGAAAAGAGCTGTCTGGTACATGGCGCAGGAATCGGCCGGTCTCCTTGTCATATACCACGATCCAGCCGTTTTGAAGTCCTATCAGGATATTCCCCCGTCCATCGTCAGTCATGCACTTTACCGTGTGATGCTCTAATTCCGGCGGCCGCATCGTCCGGACGAGCCTTCCACGCGCATCGATAACGTGGATCACCCCTGCCTGACAGCCCGTCCAGACAGTCCCATCCTCTCTTTCAAGAAAACACCAGACCATGTTCTCGTCATACAGGCCAGGGAAAAAGAAATGTTTGCGAAGTCTCCATGCTGTATCGTAGACCTTTATCCCGCCACCCCAGGTACCGACCCAAAGCTCATCTTTTATCAGTTTCACGGGTATGATATCACTTACGATCTTCGAGGGAGTAGCCGCCTCCTGGTTGGAAAGAACGGAAAAATACTGCCGGTAGGGATGAATTATGCAGATCCCTTTATCGGTGCCCAGCCAGATATTTTCTTCCTTGTCCTGGAACATGGTATTTATCTGGTCCGTATACTGCAGCCCCAGGTTATTGCCAGTCTGCCGAAGAATATATAGAAAGGAATCGCTCGTCTGATCATACCGCAACAAACCCGCCTGCCCGGTCGCCAGCCACAGCACGCCGTGGTTGTCATGCAGCACCGAGGATATCCATACCGGAAGCGTGCTGTCATTCCCCTCCTGCGTCAGAATATTTGCCAACGAATAAGCATGAAGCTTACCGGATTTCAGCTCATACCGGTAAAACTCCTTCGACCAGCTGATCAGCCAAAGGTTGTCATTCCTGTCGGCGAAGATCGAGTGAATGGTGATGGGGTCCAGAGGCAACGGAGCAGCCACCGTCGTCCGCCGGGTCTCATCCAGCAGCTGGAAGCCCCCGCCACGGATGAGCAGCCAGGCCTGGCCACGGGCGCTATCGACCAGATAGGTCCCCGTTTTGTCCCGGCCGCCGCCCTCCTCATGGACCAGGACCAATCCGCCTTTCTGCGGCGCATCTCCGTCCTTCCAGACCGGACGGATGGTCAATCGCTTTCCCTGCTGATCCGTGTAAACCAGGTCTCTCGAAGACTCCGGAGGCGTTACTACCGGCGCAGCGGTATGGCGCAACGGGTCCCACTGCCAAAGGCTGTCGTCCGCCCGGCGATAGAGTATCCTGCCTTGTGCGTCATCCGGATAGATCGCGGGAACGTCAAGGGAGTTCGGCGCAGTGCCCGGAGCGCTACAGGCGACGAATCGCAGACCATCATACCGCTGCATGCCTTTATCCGTTCCGATCCAGACAAAACCTTTCTTATCCTGTGCGATGGAGAGGACGTTGTTGCTCATCAGGCCATTTACTACGTCGATATTCCGGGCTACAAAAGAGCCATGAAAAGGGACCGCCCTGGTCGACTGAGCTTCGACGGACGGCCCTCCGGCCATCAGGCCCTGTAAAAAAACCAAAAAGAGAGAGCGGAACATTCTTAAATGTACAAATATTTGGGTCACTCGTCTGTCATGGATCGCCTATCTCCAAAATACGATGTCCCCCCGTCCCGAAAAAAAGCGTTGAGCCGTTGGCGGAAACGATTGAGCCGCTGGTAAGGCGCTACCGCGTATGTCCGCCGGGTCCGGGTTGGTCGATATAGCTCTCCATTAGCCGCTTGATCTCCTTTGAGGGAATATCCAACCAGGTAAGCTGCACCGACACTTTCCCCGATGTGGTCCGGATGATCAGCGTGTCCCCGCCCTTATCTCTTCTGATCTTCCATTGGGTGATCGACGACCACGGTATCGTTCGCGATTTGCGGGAATTGACAGTCATGGCGTGCGATTCGAAAACGAGTACGGGCCGGTCCGACCTGGTCGTTAGAATAAGCCAGCGGAAGATAAAGAACACGGCGACCAACGCAAAAAGATACGCCAGGTAGAGCGTCCAAGATGGGGAAGCCGTGAAAACCACGCAGCTCACCATGATCATTGGCAGGATTGCTATAGCCATGAACAGGTAAAACGCATTTTTCCGGTACCTGATCTCTATCGGGGGAAGTGCCATGTGGGACCTAAATTACGCCGGTTGGTCATTCCGCCGGGACTCGTTTATTGGTCGGCGGGATCCAGTGAGTAGTTGTCACGGCAATGGCTAAGCCAAAGCCGCCAACGGATCAATGCCTCGACGAGCAAAGGGAAAACGATATAGTTTTACTTTTTATGAAAAATATCCATTTGATCTTATTCGCCAGCCTGACCACGGTCAGCTGTAACAAGCACAAGCTTCCTTCCACGACAACGGCCTGCGTGGTAACCAGCTGTCCCAGTTATTTTGGCACGACGCAAACGTTTACGTATGATGATTCCAGGCAAATGACATCCAGGAAATACGATTTTGGAACAAGTGGCTATGGTCCTTTCACGCAGAGCGTCGACAAGAACAAGACCCATTCCAGCTATACGCAGGGCGGCGGTACGCTCGAAGAGACGGACGTTTTCCTTGGCGGCACGGGTAATTTATACGACGGAATGCCGGCCTGGATGACAAGGCAGGAAAAGCAGACATCACCCGATGGGTCAATTATTAACCGCGGGCCCGATACCCTTTACAGCTTCCAGTACGACGGCAAAAAAAGACTGGTAAAAGCAATCTACATGGCTTCGCTCATTAATACAGGCAATGTCAATATTATTTACAGCCGGCAGCTATCCAATATGGTGCTCGACATCACCTACGACGACAATGACAACGCCATCCGGCTTAAGCAAACGGCTGTTTACCGGCAGGGGAAATACAATGTCAACACTCCGTCCAACAGCTATTTCTGGTTCGACTCTACCGCCTCGAACGTGATCAACGTCACTTACGACAGCAAGCCTTCTCCCTTCTCCGCATCGCTGAAGTACTGGAAATTCGTACAGAACGACTTGGGCGTTGCCAGCAACACCAACTGGCAGGCCATTATTACAGCGCTGAGTCCCAATAATCCGCTGACCATAAAGTATGAACTGCAGCAAGGGAACCCATCCAGCACCTCCTATAGTATGACCTACAATTACACTGATCGGGGTTATCCTGCTGATAGCTACACCTACGATTGCCGATAACGAATAAAATCGTTTTTAACCAATCGGACTGCAATAATTTTGCGGTCAATCTTGGTAAGGGAAATTTCTTCCTTTTTTAGGTGCCTTTTCCCCTTTTTTAAGAGGAAGTATTTATCTTTATTCTAAAGGATAAGGTTTAATGGTAATGGACTGTTTAGTGCGCCTCGGTATTGCCGGGGCGTTTTTTTTTAAGCGAAGAGGCCCCATCGTCAAGCTGGCAGGATCCAATGAGTAGTTGTCACGGCAATGGCTAACCTAAACCAGCTCTTTTCAACAGTTGGTTCCTAACTTCCTCAATGTCGGCCATTGGATACAAGTCACTCATCGATCGGTCTTTCGTTATGTCTTACAAACGATGTGCTGACCATTGCCTGCGCCGTCACCCTGCCCGGATGGCGACATGATCTCCGAAAATGTAGAATTCCCTCCACAACGATCCGGCAGGCGGTCCTGGATCTCCATCACATATTTTTCGGTCAACGCGGGTATCAGCGGCGCATCGGCAACGGGAATGCCAACTCCGTCGGTGTTGCCGGTGGCACAGGATTTACGGCTGGATAAAAAAATCATATATGTTCCAAAAATTATACAGACACCTGGAGGACATCAACGCCAGCCTTCGTGAAAAAGAAGGCGAAACCGCCGACGCCAATCAGGTGCGTGGGAAAATACTTGAGCAGCTGCAGCAGCTGAATGATTCGATAAGGCTCCGCGAAGAGCGACTTTTATCCGCGCAGCGAACCCTGGCGAGGTATGTGGGGATAGTCAGCGGGCTGGTCATTGTTTGTACAGCCGCGCTTATTTTCATTGATATTCGCCTCCGGCCTGCCACAGCCCTTGGATCAGGGCCAACGGCGACCTACCAAACCACCCGCCCGGCATTTGCAACCCCTACGGCGGAAGACGTACACTATCGGGAAAACGTGCAAAAGCTGGACACCATTGTCGCTGCGCAGGCTCAGTCGCTAAAGGAACTTACTACGCTTAACAGAAGCGCGGTCTACTCACTCCGGCGCATCAGAAAGTATTTTGCGGAACAGGATAAACAAGCGTCACCTGCCACCCAGAGCCCTGACTCCCTGATCAAAAGTTCCAGCCTGCGCGCCGAAAAGGTATCAGCAAACGGCCCCTACTGACAACGCATCGAACAAATTTCGGCGGGGTCGGGGAAAATCCATATATTGCTGATCAGGTTCTAACCAATTGATTTTGTAGCATGAGGCCCCAGTTACACAAACTTCCGCTATCTCCGGACTCTTCCTTTATTTATATTAATTGGGAATGCAACTACTTTGACAAGGCCTGGCACTTTCACAAAGAATACGAGCTCGTGCTGATCGACAAGACAGAAGGGACCCGCTTTATCGGCGACAAGGTCAATTTCATCAAGGAAAGCGACCTCATGCTGATCGGCCCCAATATCCCCCACCTCTATCGGAACACGGAGGAATACTACCAGAACAAAGGCCTCGTGGCCCGCTCGAGCTTTATCCATTTCACCGACGACTTCCTCGGCGACAGCTTTTTCGAGCTGCCCGAAATGAAGCTCGTCCGCCGACTCCTCGACCGGTCGTCCCTCGGCCTCGAGATCGTCGGCAAAGCCAATAAATATGTGAAAGGGAAATTAAAAGAGATGGAATCGATCCCACCAGCCAACCGGTTGATCAAATTAATGGAGATCCTCGTCTTCCTCTCGACCAGCAAAGACCTCGAACCCATCCTGTCCCGCACCTTCACCGCCAACAACACCAACGACACGGACAAGATCGATACCGTCTTCCAGTTCATCCTGAAGAACTACAAGAAGGAAATATACATAGAAGAGATAGCGGAGAAGCTGAACATGAGCATCGCCTCCTTCTCCCGGTACTTCAAACACCATACCCGGAAGACATTCTCCAACTATGTCACGGAGATCCGCATCAGCAATGCCTGCCGCCTGCTCATGGAAGGCAACCATAATATCTCCGAAGTATGCTACCAAAGCGGCTTTGAGAACCTGTCAAACTTCTATCGCCACTTCAAAAAACACACCGGTCTTATCCCGAAAGAATACAAGGGACGATTCCTTACCGGGAGCCAGGTGTAAATGGGGCGGCGCCCGGACCATCCCCAAGTCTAACCCGCGCTGACCTCATCCAACAGATAAAGTATCGACCGGTATTCCTTCCCCGAAACAGCCGACAACGCCATCTCGCAGGTCTTGCCCGTCGAATAATACCCACATCCCTCCACCGCCGCGGCCTCGGCTCCTTCAGCCTTGCCTGCCGCCGCCGTCAGCCCCGGATAATAAAAACCCCGGTCTCCCGCCATTCCACAACATCCTGCAGAAAAAGGTATCACTGGTTGCTCGACGGTCATCGCCCCCAGCTGCTCGAGCTTCTTATACGTCCCCATCTTATGCAGCGAACACACGGGATGAAACACCGCCATTCCCGCCTTCTTTTGTATCTGCAGCCTCGGCGCCAGCACATCCACCGCAAATTCGAGGCTGTCCAGTATCCGCAGCTTGTCAAAGCGTGCCTGGTTCTCCGCTGTCAGATAAGGCCGGCTGGTATGCAGCGAATGACTGCACGAACTTATATCGAGCACCACCGGAATGGCCCCTTCCCCCGTCCACTCCCATATCCTGGCGATCGTTTCATTCACCTTCCATTTATATGCCTCCGCAAATCCCTTCGAGGAAAACGCCTGTCCACAGCAGACGCCCGTCATCGAAGACGGGACAGACAGCTCCACCCCTGCCCGATGGGCCACCCTCAAAAAAACGTCCACGATCGTATCACGAACCGAAACGTCCTTCCCCATCATTCGTGTGATGCAGGTGGGAAAATACACAGCCCCCGTTCCAGCGGCCGCAGGCACTCTAACCGGCCCTGTCAGCTCGCGCGTCCACAACGGAAAAGCCGGCACCACGCGACGCACCGCACCAGTCACCCGGTGCATCGCCGCAGGCCCAAACACATTCCCTACCCTCAACCCGGCCTTCACCAGCCGCTCGACAAAAGCAAACGACCTCGCCACCCGCAACGCCGTCCTGTTCGCCGAAGCCGAATGGTTCTCACGCCGCAGCCGCTTGATCAGCTCACCCGTATTGATATCCACCGGGCAATTGGTCGCACACATCCCATCCACCGCACAGGTGTCCATGCCGTCAAATTTATAATCCCGTAATATCTCGTCGTACGCAGAAGCTTCCCCCGCCGCCTTCAGCCTCGCCAGCGAGCGCCTCAGCACGATGCGCTGCCTCGGCGTCAGCGTGAAATCGCGGCTGGGGCAGCTGCCCTCGCAGTACCCGCACTCCACGCATTTGTCGACCTCTTCCTCCACCACCGGCAGCGATTTCAGATGCTGCAGATGACTGTCCTTACCCGCACTCAGGATGACCCCGGGATTGACAATCCCGCCAGGGTCGACCAGGGCCTTCAGCTCCTTCATCACCGCATAGGCCGCCGGGCCCCACTCGGCCTCCACATAAGGCGCGATCTGTCTTCCCGTCCCATGCTCGGCCTTCAAAGCACCTCCAAAGCGAACGATCACCAGCTCAGCCAACGCGTCATTGAACTCGCCAAAGAACCGCACCTCCTCGGGAGTAGCCACGGCCTGTGACACTACAAAGTGCAGATTCCCATCTTTTGCATGCCCAAACACGATCGCATTATGATAAGAAAAACGTTGAAACAGCTCCTGCAGCGCCACGATCGCTTCACCAAGCCTCTCCAGCGGTACCGCCACATCCTCCAACATCACCGAAGTGCCCTTGTCCCGAACGGCCGCCACGGAAGGATACATACCCTTCCGCAACTTCCAGTAATTGCCGCGGACCTTTTCATCGGACGTGAACACCGCCTCAGCAACCAACGATAACCCGCTGACACACCGGCGGGCCAAAACCAGCTTCTCCTCCAGCGCCTCCAAACTCTCCGCCTGGTACTCGCAAAGCAAACAGGACGCCCCCTCCGGCAGTTCCCGCAGAAAAGCCGGCGCGATCGCCAGGTGCTCGATCGAACGCAACGCCGCCCGATCCATGAACTCCAACGCCTCTGCCCCCGTGTCGCGCAAAGCAGGCACCGCATCGCAGGCGCTGCGAGGCGAATCGAAGAACAACAGCGCGGCGCTCTTCAGCGGCTTGTCAGGAATGGTCCGCAGCACCGCCTCGGCAATGAACCCGAGCGTGCCCTCGGCCCCGATCAGCAGGTGCGCCAGGATATCCAGCGGATGCTGATAGTCCACAAAGGCATTGATCCCATATCCTACGGTATTCTTGATCTTATATTTCTCCCTGATCCGCGCCACCAGCGAAGCGTCCTCCATAACCCTGCGACGCAACAGCGCAATCCCTTCAAAAAGATCAGGTCGCGACTGCTCAAAACGCGCATAGTCAGCAGCAACCTCCGTGTCGAACTGAGACCCGTCGGCCAGCACAAACCGCGCGTGCAATAATGTATGATAGGAATTGTCCACCACCCCGCAGCACATCCCGCTGGAGTTATTGGAAAGAATGCCGCCGATCATCGCGGCATTGATACTGGCGGGATCGGGGCCGATCTTGCGACCATATCCCCGAAGGACATGATTGACCACAGCCCCCGTCACCCCCGGCTGGACCCGGACCCTGGCTCCGCCCTCCTCAACCCGAACGAGAGGCCAATGCTTAGAGACGTCCACCAGGATGCCATCGGTCACCGACTGCCCCGAAAGGCTCGTTCCCGCTGTCCGGAAGGTCAGCGAAGTCCCAAAATCCGCCGCAAGCCGGAATAACAGTTTAATTTCCTCTACCGTCTCCGGAAAAACGATAGCCCTCGGCACCAGGGTATAAAAGCTCGCATCCGAAGAATATGCATGCCTGTCGATCAGCCTTGTTTTAAGACGTGTCGCCGGAAAATGCTGCTCCAGCCGTGCCACGAGAGAATCACTCATGCCCAAAGGTAAAAAATGATCTCAATAAGTCGCCCTCCCTCCCGAAAGATCAAACGTAAAGCCGGTTGAGAAACTATTGTAGGGGCTAACAATATACGCCGCGATATTCGCCGCTTCTTCCAGGGTCCCGCAGCGCTTCATCGGGATCTTGTCCGTCATATACCGGACCTGCTTCTCGGGCATATTGTCCACCAACGGCGTCCGGATGACCGCCGGCGCCAGTGCGTTGACCGTGATCCCCCGCTCTGCATATTCCTTCCCCTGTACCTTAGCCATACAGATTACTGCGGCCTTGCTGGCGGAATACGCCAGCATCCCCACATTCCCCTCCTTCCCCGAGATCGAGGCGATATGTAGTATTCGTCCATACCCCTTGTCGATCATATGCGGCAGCACCGCCCTGGAGGTATAGAAACTGCTCATGAAGTTCACCTCGAACACCTTGTGCAGATCGGCGCTGTCCACCTCGTGACTGAACATATTCGTCAGCCCCGTGATGCCCGCACAGTTGACGAGGATATCGATCTTCACAAAACGACACGCCATATCCTTCACGGTCCGCTCGACCAGCGCCTGGTCGCTCACATCGATCGACACCGGAACCGCCCGCTCCCCATAGCTATCGAACTCCTCATGCAGTCTCTCGTTGTTCAGATCGAACAGGATCACCCGCGCGCCTTTCGCCAGCAGCTTGTGGGCGATCGCCAGACCGATACCCGACGCGGCCCCAGTGACGATGGCGACCTGCCCGTTAAAGTCTTCCATGTTAAACCAGTTTATTTTAGTGATTTGACCAGGTTAACCACCCGTTGATTCAGCTCTTTTATATATTTCACGCTCGACGGATCAGGGATATAGGCCGCCTTCCGCGCCACACTGTTGGTCAATACCCCCCTCGCGATCAGCAGCTCCTTCTCCGCATAGTGGAACAGTTCCATATTCTGCAGCGAGAAGAATATCTGCGGCATCACCTTCTCGAAAAGGTCGAAGGCCTCGTCGTTCTTCCCCTCCCGCCGCAGCACAAATACCTTTTGCAGGATATCCGAGACGGCGAGCCCCGGCATCACACCCGCGATACCCAGGGGCGTCAGCTCGAGCATATACAGCCCGCCCCAGCCCTCAAAAAGCCCTACCTTCCCGGCCGTTGTTTTAATGATCTCTTCGAACTTCGGCGCGCAGAGCGGCTCTTCCAGCTTCAGGTATTTGAAATTGGAATGTTTTTCCATGAGGCTTTTGATAAACCCGACGCTGATCGACGAGCCACCAGGATTAAAGTCCTGTACCAGCACCGGTGTCGTGGGGATCGAAGACAAAAACCCCGACAGATACTCCCGGATCGACTCCTCAGGCAGACCAAATATTCTCGGCACCGCCAGCGAGATCACATCCGCGCCCGCCTTTACATTCGCCTGCGCCAGCCGGATCGCTATCTTTAAGGAAGGACTATTGGACTGCGCCACGATCTTTATCCGGCCCGCGGCATGTTCCACGGCGATCTTTACCACCCGCAGCTTCTCATCATCCGATAATTTATAGAACTCGCTGGCATAGGCCGGCAGACAAGCCGCCTTTATCCCACCGGCTACCGCAAAGTCAATGAGTCTCCGCAAGGCCGCCTCGTCGATCTCTTCGTCTTCCGTGAATGGCGTCGGAATGATCGGCACCACTCCAAATAATTCATTTTCGGTCATAGTCTATGTATTTAATTTTAGAGTATTTCGATATGTCCGGTGATCCACGATGGTCAGGATAAGCGTCGCCACCAAAACCAGCAACCCGCCGACCACTGACTGCAGACTGAGCCGCTCTCCCAGCACAATGGCCGATATCGGCAGCCCTAGGAAAGACACCATATAGTTGGATAACGCCACCTGCGTGGCATCGAGGGATTTCAGCACCCAGAAGAACAGCAGCATCGACAGGAAGTTATGGAAGAGCGTCAGCGACCCCATCCCCAGCCAGGTCTTCGTCGTAAAATGGGGCACCTGCGCGAACATCCCCGGCTCATAGTAAAGGACCATCGGCGTCAGCATGATCACGAGCACCAGGTAGGTATAAAAGACCATCTCCATTTCGGTAAAACGTTCCGCGACCTTCTTACAGCCCACGTTGTAGTAAGCATTCCCCACGATCGCCAAAAAGATCAGCAGATTCCCGACTGCATACTTCGAGCCAAGGTCCATCTGCCGGATATCGTCGGTGCTGCACAGGATAACGCCCAGGATCGCGATGGCGAAACTGGCCCAGCGCAGACCGTTCATCTTCTCCTTCAGGATCAAAAAAGCAAATACCGCCGTAATGACCGGCAGTGCCAACACCAGGATGGCCGCATTGCTCGCCAGCGACAGCTGCGTCCCATAGGTCATGAAGACCTGCGATGGAAAGGCGCCCAGCGCCCCCAGCTGCACAAAGATGAGGACGTCCTTTATCCTTTTCCTGCCTTTCTTAAAATCCCTTATCGCAAAAGGCAGCAGGAATATCGTCGCCAGCAGCATCGGCGCCCAAACGGTAAAATAAGGCCCCACCTGGTCCTGCGTCAGCTTGATGCTCGTAAAATGGAATGACCAGATCAAATTGCAAAATACAAGGGTCACCCAGGCGATCAGTCCTTTCTTCATAAGCGTGTTAGTATATTAAACCTTTTCTTCCAGTCTCTGCCCCGTGGCGTATCGGCCAAGCGCCGCCTGATCCAGCTCCACTCCCAGTCCCGGCCCCGTGGGCACCACCGCCGCGCCACGGCCATGGCGAAAGTCTACCCCGGCGACGATCAGATCATCCACCCGCACCAGCTCTCCAAAAATGTCCGAAGGGATCGTACAGCTGGCGCTCGCCGCCGCGATATGCAACCCCATCGTCTCCGATATGCCAAGGTCCACTTCCGATCCCCGCCAGCAGGCCTTTCCTTCCAACCGCGCGATCTCCGCCAGCAGCAGACAGTTGTACGCTCCACCGTTGAAGTTGTACCCGTCCACCGCATCCGCCCGGACGAATTTGACGATATCTTTTATATCCTGCGTATAGGGCAGCGAGATATGCCTGTATAGGGGAATGCCCAGTTGCGACTTCAGCAATTTATAGCCCTCCACGTCCGCATGTTTGATCGGATCCTCCAGACCCAGCATGATGCCTTTGTCGACCCCTTCCATCAATCGCATCGAGGTCTCCACGTCATTCCACCGCTGGTTGGGGTCGAGAATTATCTTTATCCCGTCTCCGCAACGTTTGCGGATCTCCGTAGTCCACAGTCGCACCGGGTCCTCATCCGAACATTTGAACTTAAATACCTTGTGGCCCTTCTCCATCGCTTCATAGGCCTTCTGCGCGGCGTCCTCCGGTGTCCGCCGGCCCGTCCAGCCATTGCAGTCGACCTCCGTCCGGAAAGCCCCGCCTAGCAGCTGATAAATTGGCGCCCCCAGTAGTTGTCCCGCCAGGTCAAGTATCGCCGTCTCGAACGCCTCATAGATCCGCTGGTCTTCGATCGGCAGAGCCCTCCAGCTCAATTTCAAAACATCGCTGCCCACCAGCCGGCCCATCGCCTCCTGCACCAGGTCTTTCGACGCGCTGCGGTACGTCTCTCCGATACCTACCAGGCCATTCTCCAAAACCATCTCCAGTATCCATTTCGGCTGGTTGGCAAACTCCGTCCAGCTGCCACCGGTCAGATGCCGTTGAGCAAAAGCAGCATCTGTATCGAATACATTCTCCGAATTAAGGCTTCCGGACCGGGCAGGCACAACCACCTCCGTCGCCTTGATCAATTGTATCCTCGATCTCATCCGTACATAATTATTTTAAATGGTCGGATGGAACCTCGCTGTTCATCCCCCTGTGTGTCAAAATTTGTCATGCTCGGTTTCATATCTTTTTTGCATATTTTTCGGCCAGCTTCCGGATATCGTAGCTGAACTCGATAAATGTTCTTTCCCAGTGCTCCGCGCTTTCCGGCGTATACGGATAAAACCCTTTCGCGTTCCTGACCCCCAGCGCCCCGTCTGACACTTTCTTTTCCATCAGCGGCGGAGTGGCGGTAGAATTGTCCAGGTCGGGGAACAGGTCTTTCATCACCGTCTGATAGGCAGGGATACCCGTCAGGTCCATAAATCGGAATGGCCCTGCAAACGTTATCCAGTAGCCGAGATCGTTCCTCAGACTCCTGTCCACGTCCTCCATTGTCGCATAGCCCTTCTCCACGAGATGAAACGCCTCCCGCAGCATCGCATACATGATCCGGTTGGTGATAAACCCCCGGATATCCTTTCTCAGCAGGGAAGGCTCCTTCCCCCAGGATTCCGCCAGGGCAACGATCGCCTCCGCAAAATGTAATTCGGATCGGTCACCGCAGATCACCTCCATAAACCGGGTGATATGCGCGGGCTCTGCCCAGTGTATCCCTAATACTCTCTCCGGATGCTGCAACCCTTCCTGCAGGACCGTCACCGGTATCGCCGATGTATTGCTTCCGATGATCGCCGTCGGCGAAAGCACGGTCTCCAGGCGCCGATAGACTGATCTTTTCTCCTCCACGCTCTCGATGATCGACTCGATCACCACGTCATGGTCCTTTAGCAACGCCACGTCATCCGTAATGGTCAGTCTTCCCAACACCTCCTTCGGCTGCCCCTGCAACATCTCCTCTTCTTCCAGTTCCTCCAGGTATCCCAGTATCCGCTGCCGCGCCTCTTCCGCCTGGTCCATGGTCTTGACCAGCGACGTGACGGTATGCCCCGCCGCCAGTATGCAGGTCGCAATGCTGCTGCCCATCAAACCCAGTCCGACCGTCCCTATTGGTATCTTATTATTCATGATCTTATTTCTTTATGACCGCCACGGCGTCGATCTCGACCTTCAGCCCATCTCCCAGCACCGACTGCACGGTAGTCCTCGCGGGAAAAACGCCTCCAAAGAATTCAGCATATGCCTTGTTATACCGGTCGAAGTCATTGATATCGCTCAGGTGCGCCGTGCATTTGACGATGTCGCGCAACGTCCCGCCCGCGGCTTCTACAATTCGTTTTATATTCTCCAGCGTCAGCAGGGTCTCCTCTTCGATCGTTCCGCGTACCACTTCCCCGGTCACTGGATCGAGCGACCCCTGTCCGCTGACAAACAAAAGTTCGTCTTGCTTCACTCCCGGCGAGTAGGCCCCGGTAGGCGTTCCTGCGGAGATCCGCTCGGCCCCGTCTGCCTGACTAAGCGCCCGCAAAAAGGGCCATGCAGCGAAAGACCTGAGGAACCTTACCAGTGGCCCCACGGCCTTCTCATACAAATGCGCCCCTTTCTCCGCCGTCGCCAGCTGGGGCTCCCCGCTGCTGCCATTGCTGGAGATATACTCCGTCCCTTTGAATATCGTCACCCCCTTGTACGGCTCGTCGTCCTCCCAGCCCGTGTAGCCATTGCTGGCCGGCCGCCCCGCCCTTTCCACCTTGTCCATAAAGACCTTCGACGGACACAGATGCAGCATCAGGCTGGTCTCGTATTCGCAGGCATGACTAAGCGCCGGACTTTCCATCGGCGCCTTTCCCGCGAAAGCGTCGCCCGCCAGCTCCCAATAGGTCGCGAGAACGATATTGGCCTCCCTTGATAGCGCATTGTCCGCATTCAGTATTGCCAGCGCCTGCTTAACCGGCGTGATATTCCCCCCATGCCCGTTGAGCAGCACGATCCTCCGGAACCCATTGCGCAGCAGCGAACCCACCAGGTCGACAACCACCTGCGTATACAACGCCGGCGACAGGCTAAGCGTCCCGCCAAAAGACAGGTGATGATGACTCGAACCAAACGACAGCGTCGGACAAAGCACGACCTGCCCCGACAACTTCTCCTCCGCACCCATCGCCACCATCGTGACGATATCCGTATCCGTCGACACCGCCAGATGGGGCCCGTGCTGCTCGATGGCGCCCAGCGGAAGTATGACCACCTTGTCTCCCGCATTCACGGAAATGCTCTTGTAGTCCTTCGATGCGTATAGCATATTCATAAATTAAAATTAGAGGTTACCCTCTACCCATAACTATATTTACTCGTCAGCTTTGTATACTTTTTTAACGATCCGACGCCCTCGCCAATTCCAGCGCTTTCGTCGTCGTATAATACTTCGCCAGCATATTCGGCACCTCCCACGCAGGCATCTTTCCCGTCTTTACAAGACCCAGATATTTCTTCGTCACTTCCGCAAACGTCGCCTCATGATCCATCTCGAACCGCGCCGGCACGACCACTTCCCAACCCGCAGTCGTCTTCCGCAGCGAAAGCCCCGGATATTCTGACTGCAGGCCCCCGATCACCCGATACAGCGTCTGTCCATAGGCAACTGTCACACGCAGCGGCTCAACCGACAGCACCGGCTTATACCCATGCGCCGAATCCTGCCGGATCACCAGGTTTGCCAGCGTTCCCCGCAACACCGAGAAATGCGTATCCCCGCCGCCAGGCGGCGCCTCGAAATCCCACCGCACCGACACCCGTGCATGCACGCCTTTTATCGTATAGTCCATCACCCCGTTGGCATATACGCTCAGCGGAGAATCGACCACCATCCCCGTCACCTTTCCATACTGCTCCGGACTCAGCACCGTCGGCCAGCGCCGCGCCGCCAGCATCCGGATATCTTTATGGTAATCCAGCGCTGTCTCCGGAAAACATTCCCACTGGACAAGGTCCACCAGGTGCGTCGTAACGTCGACGATCCCCTCGCCTTCCTGTGTCACGTCAAAATACCAGGACGGCCGGATGAGCGGCTTACCCGATACCGACTTGAAGAAATGATGCACGCTTTCTTTTGTTACCGCGGGATCATCAACCGTCCCTTTCTCCAGCACGCCGAATACTGCAAGCTCCATCGACAATCGCCGCTGCAATATGGTCGTCATCTGGTACCGCTCGGTCATAATATCGTATAACACGGTCCCTTTCTGATGGGCCGTCGCAAAGGCCCGCTCCAATCGCGGAAGGTCGCGTGCCTCGATGATCATCGGCTTATCCGAAAGAACATTAAACCCCGAATCCACTGACTGCATGATATAGTCGATCTTCCTTTTATTATTTCCCGCCAGCACGACCACATTCCCTGCCTTCTCACTGAACATCCGCGACAAAAAATCCGTCCCCGTATATACCACCTCCTTCCAGTGGGTCGGCTCATCGCTCCGGCTATTGTATTTATCGATCAGCGCCAGATGCGCCCGCAATTCCTTCCCCTCCGGCGCATACACGTGCACTGTCGAATCGATATCCGGATAGCCGGACTTCTGCACCAGCGCCGCATGGAAATGCCCCGGATCCAGCGTGATCAGCCGGATCTGCGCGCCTCCTTTCATGCTACTGCCTATCATGCCTATCATAACCAGCCAATATTTCATTCCTTCAATTTTATAGCGCTGTCTTCATCCAGGAATAACTCCGCCTGTGCATGCTGCCGCAGTATGGTCGATGGATACGCCTCTGCGATCGGCTGCTTCACCGTGTTATACACCGCCACGGCCTTTAGCTTCCCCGGCACCATACAATAGACATATCGACCGGCCATCAATGCCGGCACCGTCAGCGTGATCGCATGCGTCGGCACCTCCTGCAACGACGCGAAACATCCGTCATTGACCTGCTGTCTCCGGCACGGCCCGTCCAGCTCAACGACCTTCACCAAAAATGGATCGGTAAAATCGGCCACCGGCGGGTCATTAAAGGCAATATGCCCGTTCTCCCCGATGCCCATGCAAACAATATCGGTTGGATAGCGCTGCAACAGCCTCGAATACCGGATGCATTCCCCTCCCAGATCGGCGGCATTGCCGTCGATATAATCCACGGACAGAAAGGGCGCTTTGCCGAACAGCCGCTCGCGAAGGAAATTCCCGAATACCTGCGTCGCGCCCGGCCGAAGCCCGATATATTCATCCATATGAAAGCCTCGCACCCGCGACCAATCTACGGGCGCCTGCAGCAAAGCCGCGAGGAACTCGTTCTGCGAAGGCGCCGCGGCAAATATTATGTTCACCGTGGCCTGTTCTGCCAACAGCTGGCCGATCCTGCCGCTTATCCTTTCCGCCGCCGCCGCCCCCATTTCGGCCCTCGTCTTATAGATCTGTGTTTGCATATACCAATTCTCCGTTTACTATGGTCGCATGGACCTTTATGTCTTCGTCAAAGATGACCAGGTCGGCGTCATAGCCAGGCACGATAGCTGCCTTGCTGCCCGCCAAACCCAGTATGACCGCCGGTGTGGTCGTTATCATTTTTATCGCCTCGACCAGCGGCACGCCCGCCTTCTGCACAATCGTCCTCACCAGCCGGTCCGCCGTCGCAACGCTCCCCGCAAAAGCGCTCCTGTCCGGCAGCTTCGCCACGCCGCCTTCCACGATCACTTTCTGACCGTGATGGATATTCCCCAGCACGCTCTCCCCCTCCGGCATTCCCGCCGCCCGCATAGCGTCCGTGATCAGCGCCGTCCTCGCAGCCCCCTTGATCTTATAGACCAGCTGCAGCAGGGGTCCCGGCAGATGAACTCCATCCGCGATGATCTCCACGTCCATATCTTCGATCAAAAAGGCAGCCTCGACCGCGCCCGCGTATCGGTAGGCATTTCGCCTTGTGACCCCCGTCATCGCCGAATAAAGATGCGTCGCCAGCGAATACCCGTTGTTCCATCCTTCCACTACCTCTTCATAAATAGCATCTGTATGCGCCCAGGATACCAGCACGCCTTTCTCCCTTGCGTAGCGCGCAAACTCCAGCGCACCCGGCAGCTCCGGCGCCGCGCTCCAACGCCGGACAAGGTGCGTCCGCCGAAGTATCTCCCTGTATTCCAAAGGATCAGGGTTTCGTATATAGCGCGGGTCCTGCGCTCCCCGCTGGTTCATCGCGAAATAAGGTCCCTCGAGGTGCATCCCCAGGAACTGCGCACCGCGAGTATTTTTCCCCGCCACCCGCTCGTACACATCCAGGATATGCAGCAGCTCTTCCTCCGAACCCGTCAGCGTCGTCGGCAGCATCGCCGTCGTCCCGTATCGGGCATGTGTCCGGGCAATCTCAATGAATGCGTCCTCATGCCCATCCATAAAATCATGTCCCCCGCCCCCATGAACATGGATATCGATAAAACCAGGCGACACATACCTTCCAGCCGCGTCGATCACCCGGTCGCCCGGCGAGCCCGCCGCCACGATCTTCCCGTCCCGAATAAAGACATCCGCTCCCTCCACGATGCCTTCGGGCCTGATCAGTTTTGCGTTTATGATTCGAATTCCATTCATCTGCTAAAAATACCCCAGTTCCTTATCCTGTGGCCATAGCTGGCGTAAAAAAATAAATAACAATAGCAGGGCAGCAATACCCAATAGGCCTGCTGCAGCCCGTTGCGGTCCGCCAGCCAGCCATAGACCAGCGGTAATATCGCATTCCCGCAAAGCCCCATCACCAGCAGCGAGGCGCCGGCCTTCGTAAACCGTCCGAGGCTGTCCAGCGCCAGCGGCCAGATGCCCGCCCAGATCAAAGAATTCGCCAGCCCCAGCAGGACCAGGAACCAGATCGAGCTGTCCACCCTGCTCAGCACGACCAGCAGCGACAGCCCGATACCCAGTATTGTACAAATCAAAAACGCCTTTGCCTGGCTGATATACCGGGGGATGCACACAATGCCCGTCAGATAGCCCGCTATCGTCGCCAGCAGTGTATAAGAAGGAAACACCTTCGCCTCCACCAGCGGGATATTCATCGACCCCGCATATCCGATGATGGTGTCGATCGCCAGCACCTGCGTACCCACGTGTAAAAAGATCGCCAGCGCCCCGAGCACCAGGTGCGGAAACTGAAACAGATTGCTCTTTCCCGCCACCGCCTCCTCCGTCCCGATCTCGGGCAGCGAAGAATACCGCACGAGCCAGCCCAGCCCGAACAATACCAACCCCACACAGATATAAGGTACGATCACCCGGCGGATCAGCTCATCGAGCGCCGCCCCACGCTCCGCGGCTCCCATTATCGGCAGACTCTTAAAAAGCAGACTATCGGTCGGCCTCAATATCGCCGCCGCAAACAGCAAGGGCGCCAGGATCCCCGCCGCCTTATTGCAAACCCCCATGATACTGATCCGCTGCGCGGCCCGGTCCGTGGGCCCCAGCACCGTGATATAGGGATTGGCGGCCGTTTGTAATATAGCCAGCCCCGCCCCGATCGCGAACAGCCCCGACAGGAAGCCCGCATAGGCCCTGCTCAGCGCCGCCCCCACGAAAATAAAAGCCCCCAGCGACATGATCCAGAACCCCACCATCATCCCTTTCTTAAAACCGATCTTTCGCAACAGGTAGGCCGCCGGCAGCGACACGACGAGATAGGAGATATAAAATGCAAACGCCACCAGGTAGGACTGGAAATTATTCAGCTCACACGCGATCTTGAAATAGGGGATCAAAATGGCGTTCACCCAGGTGACAAACCCGAACACAAAGAACAGAACACCGATTATCACAATATTTTTTGTCATCGCGCACCTACTTTTTTCATTACACGCCGGATCGCCGTGGTCACGCTGTCCTCCACGCTATTGGCGAACGGCCCCGGAAATCCATAATAGATCATGCTCTCGTCGGGCTCATATCCCCCCTCCTTCAGCAGCCGCAGCGACGGGATATAGCACATCACTTCGCTGGAATAGCCCGCGACATAGAGATTCTCACCCGCGAACAATTTCTTTGCCTTCAGGCCATAGTCCACCACCGTCTCCCCGCTCAACGCCAGCACACAGAGATCGGTCCCAAACCGCACCGCCTGCACCGGGTACACGAGATGATCCGGGGTAAACCCCCTGTTATAGGCCGACAGCATCAGCCTGGCCCTTCTTTGTAAGAATTTGTCGTCACCAACGATCTCCCTCTCGTATTCCGCTACGTCGAACGAACGGTACGGCAGAGCCACCGTCGTATACGCTGTCCGAATGGGGGCTCGCACTGGCCGCATCGTCCCTTTCAACACCGCATCCACCGCATCGGCCAGTTCCCGGCCATGCGACCTGGCCAGTTCCACCGTCCCCCGCGGATCGGGATTCTGATCGCCCCCGCATCCCATCAGGAACATACAGGTCGTCCCCGGATTTTCTTCCTCCAGCGCCACCTGCGCAAATCCGGCATAGTCCCCGTTGATCAAAAAATTATTATCCACGAGCGTGGTGTTATGACAGGCATACCCAAACAGGATAGCCGCGGTCTTGCCGCCGGGCCGCAACACCTTTACCACTGGTACGTCATGATCGACCGGTCCATCCGGGTGAATCTTATTTCTTCTATTGATAGCAAATCCCGCCGACCCATGACCCGAATAAGCCTGCGCCGGCGCCCGGTCCGCCATTGCCATCCCGATCACCTTCACCAGATCAGCCGTCAGCCGCTGCGAATACTGCGATATCCTCCGCTGTTCGTCCAGCGTAAAGTCAAAAATGATATCCACGCAGGGCCAGACCATCGGGCCCGAATGCGTATGCGAAGAATTCAGCAACAGTTGCTCCCGTTTGACGCCATACAGACTATCTACCTGCCGCGCAACATCCACCGACACCTGGTGCGAAAGCCCAAGCAGATCCGTCGTCACGATCACCACCCTGTTGCCGGCGCCATCTTCCAATACCAGCGCCTTGGCCCAGAGATCCTGCAACACCTCCGTCGCCGGCTTCTCGCGTCCCGCATAGCCCGAAAGCCACATCGGCAGCGCAGGCGTGATCTTTATCCTGCCCATACCCGCGACCAGCTGCGCATCCGCACTAAATCCAAAAACCAGCAAAACACCAAATAGCCATTTCATACTTATAGTTTAACCGGCGCGACCTGCACCAGGTCGGTTCTGGTCTTGCCATTCTCCAATATCCTCGCAAGCGTATATACCGTCCCATCCTTCGCCACCGCAATCGAATTCACATACAGCGGACGCTGCCCATCCCCATAAAAGATTGCCCCATGATCCACGTATTTACCACGGACGATGTCATAAGTCACCAGGTGCAGGTCCTCCAGCCCTTTCGCCTCTCCCATTGCGGTACTGCTCTTCCCCCTCACAATGTGCCCGTCAACATATACCGGCCCGCCAGTCAGATAATACAGGGTATGTTTGTCCGGTCCAAGCGTAAAGCCGAGATAGCCGTAGCTAAACTCATCGAACATCCCGCTCCGCTTCGACGGCAACGACGTGATCCGGTCGATCACATTCACCCGCTGCGCCCGCGGATCGAACTGGAACAGGTACCCCGAATTCCCATGCACTCCATATACCGTCGCATCCCCCGGGCACCAAACGGTCTGCCGCCAGTTATATCCCATATGCCCTGCCGAGGTCGGATCATACAGACCGAAATAGTCCTTTTTCATATCCTCTTCCAATGCCTCCAGCCGGTCGGACCCGACCCGAAGGCGGTAGATCGTCCCCTCCGAAGTCGTCGCATATACCGACCCGTCACCCGGATCGATCGCCAGCGACCGGCACAGGGTCCTGAAATTCTTACCCACCCCATTCTCCCCCTCACCCGACAACGGACCGATCTCCTTCAGCTCTTTCTTCGCCAGATCATACCGGAATACATATCCCGTCGGCCAGCTGATACAGTAGATCAGCCCGCGCGCCGTATCCATATTAAGCGTGAGAATACCCTCCTTGTGCGGGGCGATGGCCAGATCTTCGAATTGGGCCGTCTTCAGATCATAGGACAGGATATGCCCGCCCGGATATTCCTTATAACCCGCAGGCGGTATCCCCATCTTCTCCATCCCATCCACCATACTATAATATCCGACGTGTGTACCAAAATATAATTTCCCCTTCGATTCCACAAAATGGACATGACTCTTCCCCTGCGAGATCGTCTTCAATCCCTTTTCCCCGCAGGCTTCCGTAAGGTCGCCACAATGCCTTATTTTACCCGTCCGTGGGTTAAAAGAGTACATCTGCCCGCCCGTGTCGATGGACTGCGAGCTCAGCACATAATAGACATTCCCGTCACTCGCAACATCGATGGCGTTATACGTATCGTGCGCGATCGAAAATCCGGAATTATACGTCTTTGCCGTCAGCCTCGGTCCTTGCCCCACCACCACGGCCGCTGTAGCCATAACAACCATTGTCAAAAAAAATTTCATGCTTTTAATTTATCCGCGTTATCGTGTATCTTTTGGATCGCATTGACAATATCATCCATATCCGCCCTGGTCCCCAACAGCATGGACTGGTAGAACCATACCGCCTCCTCATTACACAGCTTGTCGTTCAACGGACAGTTATTCCTTTCATTAAAGGCATGGATATCCAGTTCCGACGCCGTATACATTTTCTTATAGTTCTTGGATCCGAAGGCATTCTGCAAATAGGGCATCTTGTTCAATGGAGCATACCCCTCGGAACAGGGGATCCCCTCCGCATTCAGCGCTTTCAGAAATGCCGCGCGAGACAACCCTTTGAAGCCATTCCTGTCATACCGGAAGGGGAAAAGATGAAATGCTGCCTTCGTTACGTTCTCGGTCAGCGTATACGGGATCACGCCGGGTATCTTGCTGATCCGCTCCCGCAGATAGGCCGCGTTGGCATTCCGCAACCCGGTCTCACCCGCCAGCCGTCGCAGCTGGCCGATACCGATCGCCGCCTGGTACTCCGTCAACCGCAACTTATTGCCCGCGATCAGCGTCCCCGCATTGACCTGCCCCACCACCGAACCATAGGGATTCCCATAATTATGATAAGAATAGCACTTGTCCATAAAGGCGTCGTCATTGCTCGTTATCGCTCCCCCCTCACCGATCGCCAGGTTCTTCGAGTTTTGAAAACTAAAACAGCCCGCGTCTCCAAAGCTCCCCACCTTCCGCCCCCCGATCTCCGCACCATGCGCCTGACAGGCATCCTCGATGACCACCAATCCATGCTTTTTCGCAATGGCCATGATCTTCACCATATCCGCCGGCAAGCCCAGAATATGCACCGGGACAATAGCCCTCGTCCGGGAAGTGATCTTTTCCTCGATCTTATCCGGATCGATCTGCCAGGTCGCCACATCCGTATCGACAAAAACGGGCATCGCACCCGTCGCCAGCACCGCTGCCACCGTGGCTATAAACGTATACGGAGGCACGATCACCTCGTCCCCGCCGCCGATACCCAGCTGTAACAAGGACGTGATCAATGCATTTGTTCCGTTGACCACCGTCAGGCACCGCCGCGTCCCCACAAAATCTCCCCATTCTTTCTCGAACCGCGTCACCAGCGATGCCCTCGACCAAACCCCGCTGCGCAGGTCATCCACTACCAGCGGCTCGTCGGTTTCCCTATTCCATATCGGCCAGCCCGGCCACACTTTTGTCCTGATCGGTGTTCCGCCCAGCACGGCCGGTAGCTGCGCCCTCACACCGGCCCTGACCATCGTCGGTCCGAGCATCGTACCCGCGGCAGCAAGCCCCGTCGCCCTGATAAAGTCCCTGCGCCCAAAATTTTTATTTTTCATGTTCCCTGTTTTAGATTTTGATCCCCGACGCGTCATTGACGGCTTTCTCCAATATGGCCTTCAGCTCTACCCGGGCACCGCCACTTCTCTTGCTCTCATCCGCTGCTTCCATAAAAGCATACACCGACAAGGTCTCCTCCTCGCTGACCGGCGATACCCCGGTCTTAAAGAATTTCGCGATCTCGCGCAGCAGCGCCTCATACCCCGAATAGGGTCCGACCCTCACGACCCCTTTCTCCCCGTACACCGTCCCGCCATATTCATGCTCTCCTGTCCGGGTACCGCGGAAGGTTCCGATCCGGCCGTCTCCCCAGACACCCGTCACCACATCCGTGCCCTCCGTGCTTACCCTGGACACCCACGAACATCCACTGCCCATCACCGTTATCAGGATCTCTACTCCATGTATCCCATACCAGAAAAAGTCCGGATGGTGCGGCTCCATCGGCGCCGGGCTGAACGCATCCGCGCCCAGCACCTTCCCTATCGTGGCGCCGGTCCTTATGTCCGTCATCCCATTCATATACCGCAACGAGCTCGCTGAAAAAACGGGCACCTTATATTTTCTGGCCGCGGCATACACAGCCACCACTTCGGCCAGCGTACCCGCGACGGGCTTATCCACGAACAAAGGTTTCCCCGCCCTGATCACTTCCAGTGCCTGTTCGAGATGCGGCCGCCCGTCATTGGTCTCGAGCAGCACTACATCCACCTTTTGAAGGAGCTCGGCTATCGACCCCACGATCTCTACCCCATGCTTCTTTACCTCTTCCGTATACGCCGGTATCCGCTCGGTGCTGCTCTGGATATCCTTACTTCCGCGCGGGTAGGCCGCCACGATCTTATAGCCCTCGTAGGCCGGGTCGGGCATGGTACCGTTCAATACCTCCGTAAAGGCCGTACTGTGCGAAGTATCCAGCCCGATGATGCCCACCCGCCGGCCGGCCTCCGCCACCACTCCACCAAGAGCCGTCAAAACAGCACCCGCCGAAGACGAAGCCCCAAGCACCTTCGTCGTCCCTCCTTTCTCCATCGATATATCTACCGGTGCATTCGTCTTCCAGCTCCCGCCGGTATAATCCGGCACCGCGATCGAACCGCTGCGATTCGCCACCGACCAAACGCTCAACGGCGCGACCGAGCTCCACAGCGCCGCGTCATAGACGTTCTGATCCAGCGGCAGCCCGTTGCGCAAACAGTCGATCGTCCTCCAGTCCATAATGAAATCCATCCCGCCATGATCGCCGATACCCTTCGCCAGGGCACCGATCTTCTTCAGCAACGGCGGCATATACTTTTCTTCCAGCGCCTTATATTCCTCGGGCTTCAGCCATTCATGCCCCGTCGCATAGCGCGCCGGCTCGGGATACTTCAACCCGGCCCCCTTCGTCCCGCTCACAAGCTGTATCCGCGAATAGGGGCGCGGGCTACTGACGTCGAACTGGACAAGTATCGTCTTGCCCTTCGACGTCCGGATCGTACTCGTATTCATTGTGCCATTGTACTTCCGGTCCGCATAGGGCGCATAAAAAGCATCTGTAGCAGCCAGCTTCTTCGCCAGTGGCCCCGTGACAAAATCGTTTGAAGACATGGACACCAGGTATTCCATTTTGTCGCCGCGGTTGATGTTCAGCAGCTGACACAAAGGCCCCAGGCCGTGCGTCGGATAAAGATTGCCCACCCGCCGGGACGCCTCCTCCAGCTCCCACATCTGGTAGAAATGTTCTTTGGAGAACATCAGCTCCTGCAGGTTGTGGATATACCCGCCCTCGCAGTGCACGATCTCGCCGAAGAATCCCTGCCGCGCCATACTCAGCGTCAGCAGCTCGGAAGCATCGTAACAACAGTTCTCGACCATCATACAGTGCTTCCTGGTCCGTTCGGAGGTCGACACCAGCTGCCAGGCCTCCTCGATGGTCTTTGCCGCGGGCACCTCCACACAGACGTGCTTCCCGTGCTCCATGGAGAACACCGCCATCGGCGTATGCCATGCCCAGGGCGTCAGTATATACACCAGGTCCAGGTCATCTCTTTCCGCGAGCTTCTTCCAGACCTCCGGTCCGCCCGAATACAGCGCCGGCTTATGCCCGGTCGCCGCTACCAGTTGCCTCGCTTTCTCCACCTGCTCAGGCCGGAGGTCGCAAAGCGCATTTATCTTTACCCCTTCGATACGCGTCATCCGCTCGACCGCGCCAAACCCCCTGTTGCCGATGCCGATGAACCCCACCCGCACCACATCCAGCCGCGGCGCCGCATACCCGCTCATATTGAACCGCGGCCCGGTCAGCTGCCGATGTGCCTGCTCGTGGATCCTGTCGAGATCCTCCGCACTACTGGCATAGGCCGGCAAAAAATACGCACCGACACCTAGCGCCGTCCTCTGTAAAAAATTTCTTCTGCTATTTCCCATATCTTAAAAAATGCATTCTTCTAAAAACTTTGGTTCATACCCATTATTTGCGGCCCAGCCAACCGCCGTCAGTATCCTTTCCCTGAAATCGGGTTGATAATTGAAATAAAAAGGATAGTAATACTGCTCGTGCACCAGCAGGTCCACATACGGCGGCAACCCTCCCTTCGAACGATACCCGTCCAGCTGCGGCCGGATATCTGCGAGCCCCGTCTTGTCGATCACGATACTGCTGCGGATAAAAACGATGCCCTCCCTGTTGTCCTTCCAGATAAATCTTTTCTTTATATGCCGCCGCTGCTGCACGTCGAGGTAATACGAGACCGCCGGCAGCTCGTCATCCACGTTGAAATATCCCAGTTGCCCCTTATAACCCAGGTCCCGCAACGCCCTCGAGCCCTCGACCGTCGCTTCTCCCCAGTGAAGCGTCGTCACCGGCCCCATCAGTTCGGGACCCGCAAAACGCCGGATCTCGTTCATCACCCGCTGGCCATCCCGTCGCACCGTCATATAGTCGGCCTCCTGGTAGGGCTTGTCGGGGAATTCTGCCAGCGCATGAAAGGAGAGCCGCAGCCAGGATGCCTGCGCCTTCCATTCGGACGCAAACGCGTCGCTCAGCTGCGACAGATCGAATCCGTCGGTCTGATAAAAAAGATTGATATGGACCTTCGTCCCATACACGTCGTGTACCCCCCGCAAAAAGGCCAGATAGGGGTTATCAAAAATGCTTTTATAAACTCTCTCGTGCTGATGGATGTCCCGGAGGAACCAGATATTATCATCTATCGATAAGCGATAGCCATTTAAAAAATTGGGAAGCCAGTAGACGCGCACAGTTTTTTCCTCCCCCGTCGTCTCATTCCTGATCTCGATGGTATTCTCATACCCGCCGAGTACGATCCCTGCCACATACTGTCCTTCCTTTTCCACCGCCCCGACCCCTCCTATCCGTATCGAACTCGCCGGAGCAGCCTCCACAACAACCTCCACCCTCAGCCTGCCGCCATCAACCACACCGTCCCCGGCATGCAGCATATCCCCATCTATCGGAAAAATAATTTCCATAGCGTTTAGAAATTTGGGTTAAAGATCTCTTCAAAAGACGTCTTCGCCACGTACGACGGGTCGTGCTGTATCCGGTAGTCCAGCATCTTCAACAGCAGTTTCTGCCACAAGCCATACTCCACATTCCACCGACCCAGCATCGTGTTCAGCCGGTAAGGTTGGCTCTCGGAAAGCCAGGCCGCCGCATAGGCGTCCTTCAGCTGTCCACCCTCGTCCATTATGTCCTGTATATAACCGTGGCAGATATACCCGATATCGTAATAGACAAAATCATTTTTTTTCCTCCCTAGCATGGCTTCGTTCCATCTGTCGCAGATCACGACCGCCCACAGGAACCGGCTCGCGGTATAGTGCACCAGCTGCGCCGATACCAGCAGACTCCCGATAAAGGCGCTGTCCTCATGTCCCGCCTTGCCCAACGCCAGCATCAGCCGCGCCTCGGCCTCCTCGCTCTGCCGCCGCACCGACCGCAGCTCCGCCAGATGCCCGCGCGAATTGTTCAGATAATAAGATGAAAAAGGGTTCGACCAGGATTCGACAATCGTCCCACCCGGCAGATTGGAGGTATTCTTCCCCAGCACCCCCGTAAGCGTTCCGATCGACGCCGCCAGCGAATCCAGCGCTGTCTTCATCTCCTCTGCCATACGCGGATAGACGATCCCGCAATAACGATCCATAAAATACCGCCTTTGAGGCGGTGCGCCCTGCCAGCCACCGATACAGCCATAGGCCATAAACAGCCAGGACGGCCGGATAAAAGGCTCTACCGCATCCGTCCACACCGAAGTAATATAGCCCATTGCCCGATGCTCCATCCCCGCCTTCAGCGTCAGGTCCATATTGTCGTATGTATAGTCAGCCGAAGGATAGATATGGCCCCAGCCGGATACCGCATTCTGTATAAAGAACGAACGCCCTTCTTTCAACACCGGACGTAGATAACGATCGATCGCTGCCGTATCCGGAGAATACTCCCAGATCACCGGGATCGCCTCCCTGGGAAACCTGGACATAATGTCCGGATAGTAATTGTTCATATCCGTCCACGCCAATACAGTTTTGCCGTATTTTTTCCATTCCTTTTGTACAAAGTCCAGATGTTGCAGCCATAGCTGCTCGGAATGCACGCTGCTGTCGACTTCCTGCGAGATACGATTGGTCTCCCAGGTCTCGTCAAAGCCTACATGCACAAACGGACTCGCAAATAACTTCGCGTACTGCCTTATCCAGTCCCTCAATACCTCCTGCACCTTCGGATCCCGGGGATCCAGCTCCTCTCCATATTTCCCGATGCCCATTGAGGCGTACTTCTCCCTTTTCAGCAGATCATGCAAATGCCCGTAAAAGGCGACGAAGGGCACCACGTCCATCTGTCGCAACCGACCATAGGCGACAATTTCTTTTATCTGCTGCTGGGTATAGGCCGCCCCGATATTCAGGGATTCATACCCCTTCATCCCGATGCTGAGCTCGTTGTAGAAATAGTACTGGTTGACCTTCCACCTTGCTAAAAAGTCTATCTGCCGCCGGATCTCTTCCACCGTAAGCAGCGCCCCGTGCGCAAAGTCCATCATCACTCCCCTGTACGAGATCGCGGGCTGGTCTTCTATCTCTACTTCGGGCGACACCGGTCCCAGCTGCCGCAAAGTCTGGATCGCATAAAATAGTCCGGCGGCGGCATGTGCCACCACTTTTACCCCCGAAGCCTTCACCGACAAGCGATAATATTCTTTATTCCCATTCCCTTGCAGAACATAGCTGAACGGCACATCGCCAGAACCCGGTTTTTTCAGCTGGCCCAGCGCGAACGCCTCTTCGTCACTGGCCCCTGCCGGGACCACCACCCTTAACCGCGACAACGCCAGGCTTCCCTTCCCCACCTCAATGTGCCGGGGCTCCGGCAGGAGCACGGGTTGTGCCCCCACCGTCGCCGTCAGCATTATCAGAACCGCTACCAGACTTGCCTTCAACATTCTTTTTCTTTAAATATAACCTATAATTACTGCACATCCCACCAAAGCCGGGTCGCCGCATTGTCCGGCCCGCCGAGCAGGGTCACAGCCGCCGCCACCTGGTCTGCATTGACCAGCTTCTCCGCCTGAAGGAAGGGCATCCGCTTGATGGTCGTACCCACCGGCACATCTGCGTTGTCGCTGTGCAGCACCGGGTAAAGTTTCGGCAGGTCTGTCCTCCGGTACTCTGCCCAGCTTTCCATCCCATCGGGCCAAAGCGCCAGCCATTTCTGCTGTGCCACCTGCGCCCGCTGCATCGTCGGATCGCTGCTAAATAACACCGGATAGTTGTTCACCGGACCCGAATTCATTCCGTCGCCGGGCGCCACGGGGGTAGCCGTATTCTTTACATAGGTATTGATGACGGTGGCGTCCGTGATCCCCCACTGCGCCATGGACGTTCTTATACCCGTCTCATACAGATTCTGCGCGTTGTCACCCATATTCCAGCCATTCAAAGCCCCCTCCGCACGGAGGAAATATGCCTCGGCGGCGTGCATCAGGTCCTGCGGGGTGGTATAGACCGCCCTCCAGTTGCCCCCGGAATACGTACACCAGCGAGTGCCCGTATGCGATACATTGGTGGAGGAATTGAGGTCTATATTTCCCTTCTCCGCGTCGCTCAACCCGTTCCGCAGGCCATTGTAGGCGCCGGACTGCGTTGCAGGCTGCCAGAAGATCGGCATCCTCGGGTCATTATAGCCCTTCTGGATGGACGCCATCGTGGCGCTCATCCCGATATCCTCCCATCCCGAGATGACGGACAGGGCATTCTCTTCGTTGTAGGTCGCATTGGTCTTCTGCATATAGGCATCGGTGCTGATATCGGTCATCACGCCGCCCGTCACCGCCGCCTCGGCCTGCATCCTGGCCAGCGCCGGATTGATCGCCGATATGCGCAATGCCAGCCGGAGCCGCAGCGTATTGGCGAATTTGATCCACGCGGATACCGGATCGCTTTGCTTGTTGTAGACCAGGTCAAAGGTCCCGAACGGTTTCTCACCCTTGTGGCTATTGAGCACGGTCACCGCCGCATCCAGTCGCTTGAAGAAATCAAAATAGATCGAGTCCTGACGGTCGTACTTCGGATAGCGTACGCCGCTGCCCGCCTGGCTGTAAGGTATCGGCCCGAAATAGTCGGTTATCCGGTGAAAGGTCCAGACCCACCAGATATTGGCTACGGCGTTCATCGAGGTGTTCTTCTCGGTGCCCGCCAGGATGGTCAGCAGCTGCGGCGCCGCGGACACATAGGCCGGGTTCCAGGCCGCGGGCAGCCAGGTCTGCTGGATGCCATATCTGTCCGTATTGAACCCGGCTATCTGACCAAAATACTGAGCATATACGTCCGCGACAGCACCCTCCCCGATCTCAAAGTTGTCGGGACTCAGGGTCACGGACTGCTGCGCATACGCGAACATTTGCGGATACTGCGCCGCGGTGATCGTGGATATGGCCGAAGGATTGGTATTCATCTCCGCATATTTCTTCGTGCAGCTGTTGAGCCCGGCGGTAAGAGCAAGAAAGGAGATGCCCGCACTGATATATCGATTGATTGACCTATTCATTGTCGACAATTTTTAGAATGAAAGTTTCAGGTTCAGACCCATGCTTCTCGTAGTAGGCAGGCTGTAATTCTCGACCCCCTGGAAATTGCTGTTGCCATAGCTGGCCTCGGGATCGATATCCAGCTTACGCTTTCCGATACCCGGCAGGTCCAGGATGGATTTGCCTCTGTAAACGAAGAGAAGGTTCCGCGCTACAAAGCTCAGCCTGGCCGACTTGATAAAGGCCGGCAGCTTCCTGAGCTCATACCCCAGCGATACCTCGCGCAGCCTTACATTGGTGGCGTCGAACGTAAAGAACTCGGCATTGCTCGAAGCCCCCTGGCTGACGTTCTTCCAAAGATCTTCGGCCTTCACGCCCGTGCTGTTCGACGAACCGTCGGCGTGTATGCCGGGCAATACCAGCCCCGCGTCTTCCCGGTATTTTGAGGTCACTTCCGAAAGTCCGTTATATGCCAGCTCGGCGGCCGTACCGCTCGCTAACACCCCGCCAAATTTCCCGTCGACCAATACGCCTAAGGACCAGCCCTTGTACGAAAATGTATTGCTAAAGCCGATGGTATAGTTGGGATTGAAATTTCCCACGCTCTGATAGTCCGTCGTCCAGGTCGGCAGGCCGTTGGCGCCCAGGAGATGCTGTCCCTTCAGCGTCGCCCACTTTGCACCATACAGATCGCCGTATGAGCCACCTTGCGCAACCCTCGGCTGTACCGTCCTGACAAGGTCCGCAGATCCGAGATAGGTATAAGCCAGGCCCGGAGCTACCGAAACGACCCTGTTCTTGTTCAGGGCGTAGTTCAGGGTCAGATTCCAGGCGAAGTCGCGCGTCTTTACCGGCTGAGCGTTCAGCACGATCTCTACCCCGGAGTTCTGGATATTCCCCGCGTTGATATACTGGCTGGAAAACCCGGAAGACGCCGCCGTACTTACGGACAACAGCTGGTTCTTCGAATTCGTCCGGTAATAGGTCAGATCGATCCCCAGTCTGTCGCCGAAGAAGCGCCATTCCGTACCCGTCTCGAAGGCCGTCGTCAGCTCGGGCTGCAGACCCGGAATAGCCGCGCTCGTCTGGCTGGCGATATAGCCGCCAAAGCCTCCGGGAATGAATCGATAGGTCTGGGCCAGCAGATAGGGATCGGGATCGTTACCCACCCTCGTCAACGAACCACGCACCCGCGCCAGGCTCACCCAATCGGGCAGCTTGACCATCTCCGAAAGCACGGCCGTCAGACCGATGGAAGGATAGAAATAGCTATAGGGCTCCGGGATCGTGCTCGACCAGTCATTTCTCGCCGTTGCGTCCAGGAACAGGAAGTCTTTGTAGGAGAATTGAGCCGTACCATAGACCGACTGCAGCTCACGCCGAACCGTCGAAACCGTCTCTTTCAGCGTCGACGCATAGGTGAGGTCGAACTTGTTGGAGAACGCCAGTCCGTCCGCGATGGTCACCCGGTGTCTCGATCCGCGGTCCAGCAGACTGCTGCCGATATTGTAGGTCACCTTCAGGTCCCGGGTGATATTGTTGTTGCCATTTATCAGCACGTCATAGTTGCGCTCGTACACATAGTTGTTCTCCTCGGAATAATAGCCGCCCGGCTGACGCGCATAGTTGGCCGTATTGTTGGCGTATTTCTGCGTATTGAACTCGTTGTAGCCGTCGCTGCTGACCCGGCCCTGGATGTTCAGCCAGTCGGTGAGCTTGTACTTCAGCGACACCAGGCCGATGACCCTTGACCTGTCCTCGTCGTGGTGCGTGTTGTTCACCGTCCAGTAAGGGTTCATGATCACGGGATCAGGCTTGGAAGACCAGAAGGTCGGCGTCTCGATGCCCGACACGTCCACGGTCCTATAGACCTTCAGGTCGTTCTGATTCACGCTTGAGGGAATGCTGTACACATTCGCCGCCAGCAGACCATCGCTGCCGATACCCGGCTTGTTGTAGATATTCTGTGAGATATAGGTGATCTTGGCGTCCGCCGACAGGCGGTCGGTAATATTGACGTCGAACCGGCCGTTGAAGGTATTTCGCATCAGCCGGTTGCCGGGCGCGATACCGTTGACATTGTTGTTGGCATAGGACAGATAGCTCGATATCCTGTCGGAGCCCGAGGTTAGAGAGATCGCGTTATTGGTGGTCACCCCTGTCCTGTAGAAGTCTTTGACGTTGCTTCCGGAATAGGTTTTTAGCGACGTGCTCTGTCCGCGCCAGTCGGTCACCTGCTGCCCCGTCGCCTTCGCTCCCCAGCTGGTCAGCACATTGGTGCCATATACGCCTCCGACGCCCTGGCTGTAAGCGGTCTGCATTTTTGGGATGCTGAACGCGTTATCGGCCTGAAGACCCGAATTCAGCGCCACGGTCATCTTCCCCGTCTTTCCTTTTTTGGTGGTGATGATGATCACGCCATTGGCGGCCCGGCTGCCATATAGCGCCGCACCGGCCGCACCTTTCAATACCGTCATGGACTCGATATCGTCGGGGTTGATATTGGACAGCCCGTCGCTGCCGCTCTGGCCGAAATTGGCCGAACCGGCCTCGTCCTTTACTTCACCCGAGATCGTCTGGTTATCGATCGCGACGCCGTCCACGACGATCAGGGCATTGTTCGTCCCCTGGATACTCCTGTTGCCCCGCAGGACGATACGCGTGGCTCCGCCGGGACCATTGGAAGTGGGCGTCACCGTCAAACCGGCCACTTTTCCTGACAAAGTGTTGGCGAAGCTGGCGTCCCGGATCTCGTTGATCTGGTCACCGCCGATCTTCTGAGCAGAATAGGTCAGCGATTTGGCCTGCCGCTGGATGCCCAGCGCGGTCACCACGACCTCGCTCATTCCCTTCTGGTCCTGGGCCAGCGATATGGTAAAATTGGAAGCCCCGGCGCTTACCGACTGCTCGGCGGAGAGATATCCAACGGAAGAAAATTGAAGAACGGCGCTCGAAGAGGGAATATTGATCGTAAACCAGCCATCCTCATTGGTCGTAACCCCACCCCTTTTTCCTTTGATGGACACCGACACGCCGGCTAGTGGCTTTCCGGTCAGCTGGTCGACCACCCGTCCATGGATGGTCTCTGCAGGGGCGGCTGCGAGACGACCGATCATCCCAAAAAGGAATAACATGTAGAGAATTCTAACACGCATAAGTTGTTAAGTTTTGGTTTGTTTTAAAAGCAGTTTTCTTTCATACGGACAAAGCATTGCCGTGCTCGTCGTGGCGCAGGACGTCCATCTGGCCATTACCAGCAATCCGTTTGTGATCAGTCTTTTTTAGAGGATAAAATTTCTTATGTTACCAAAGCTAAAAAGTTGAACGAAGGTAAACATTCGAAATTCTATTTAAAATGTATACTTTTTTAACAAAAAAAGCCCGCTCCATTTACGAAGCGGGTTGAAAAGCCATTTCTGTGTCGTAGATCTGTCAATAAAAGAATTGCTCCAGCACGATCTGCCCGTCCTTCACTTCATACACCATCAGCTCTTCGATCCGAATTCTGCCGTGGGGCTGAACCGTTATATCCATCGTCCTTCCTACCACAAAATGATTCCCGCTGACGATCGGAGCAGAGGTATACATCTTATGTACATCCTGAATGCGTTTGACGAACTCCATACCCTTGTTATAAACGGGCACCTTGCCTTCGGCGTAGCCGAGGTATTTTGAGTGTTCGGGCTCCACGCTCCTGACGTCGGCTGCGAAAAATTCGTCCTGTATCTCAAACCATTTTTCCTGTTGAGCGAGCTCATGGTACCGATCGGCCACTTCCTGTGTCGTCAGGGTCTTTTTTTCTTCCCGGATCATAGTTGTTGTTTTTTTTAGTTATTTGATCATGACGGAGTTCCTATCCCGATCTCACAATGGGTTTTCAGGCTCTTCATAAACAGCGCCCAGTGATAGTTGCACTCCGCGTAAAGGTCCGTCACCTCCCTCCAGTCGCCATGGATGAACCGTAAAACGGTATTTCCGTTCTTTTCCACCAGATCAAAAGAGATCGTGGTATCAACCCATTCGTCGACGGATCGGATGCCCTTCCATTCGACATTTTTTCCGGGAGAGAGCCGGGACACCTTAAATTCACTGACATCCTTTCCGAACGTGAATACATTTGTGAATCCGACTTCCGGCCTGGCAACCGTGTTCTTACACCACCAGGATTCCAGACCGCGCTGCGTGGTAATTGCTTCGTAAACTTTTTCGGGACTGGTTTTTATAACCAGCTTATGGATGATCTCTGCCATAGCTTTGATATTTTGTATAACAAAGCTCCTGCTTAAACAGCAATTTTTCCGGGTACTCTATGGACTTTCTAGGGGGGTGATCTGGACAATGAAAATGCTAATCCCTCTTTCTGCTCGACCCCCGACAGATCACCTGAGGCTTCAGCACGAGCCTGCGCGGCTGGCCCCCACCCCGCAACCCCTCAAATAGCAGCCGGGCCGCCTCCTCCCCCATGGCAACCGTCTGCTGATTGACCGTCGATAGCGACGGCGTGATATACTCGCCGAAGGCCTCATTGGCAAAGCCGATGATGGCAATATCCTCCGGGATCCGGAGGCCGGCGGCCTTGATCGCCTGTATCGCGCCGAGCGCAGTAAAATCCTCCACGGCAAACACCGCGTCGGGGACCACGGGCCTCGAGAGCAGCTGGTTCATACACTCCCGGCCGGAATCGACGCTGACCTTGCCATATACGATCAGGTCGTCGTTGAGAGGAATATTATGGATGTTGAGGGCCTCTACATAGCCCTTCAGCCGGAGATTGAAGATATTCACGTGCTGCTGTCCCGCAATATGCGCTACGCGGCGACACCCTTCATCGATGAGATGGCTCGTCGCCTGAAAAGCGCCGGCAAAGTCATCGACCTCTACCGAGGCCACCCCCAGCCGGGGGTCAGTGCGATCGAAAAGAACAAGCGGTATCCCCCTGTTGCGTATCTCGGAGTAGTGATCGAGATTGATCGTTTCCTTGCTGATAGACGCCAATACCCCATCCACCCTCGACTGCAGAAAGGTCTGAACGCCCTTCTTCTCGTGTTCGTAGAGCTCGTTCGACTGGTAGATCAGCACGGTATAGTTGTTCTCGGCCGCCACCTTCTCGATGCCGTGAACGACCGAACCGAAGAAATTGATCTCCGCCGAAGGGATGATCACCCCGATAATGCTCGACCTGCCAAGCCGCAATGAAGAAGCGATCTTGTTGTGCTTGTAGTTCAGCCGGGTCGCGGTCTCCCGCACCGCCTTCTTGGTAGACTCGCGTATACCTGGGTGATCATTCAATGCGCGTGAGACTGTCGCCGCAGTTATATTCAGCTCCCGCGCAATGTCGAGAATGGTTACCTTGGTGATATGGCCGCTCATGGGTTAGTTCACCCCATTTAACTTTTTTATCAGGTCCACCTCGTCCTGCCTGTAAGGAGTTCCATCTTTGTGGAAAATGTCATGGAACCATTCCACAGGCTGACTGCCGTCCGGCAACGGGGTATCCCATGCATAGATGGTATTGGTCTTCCCGTCCACGAATCCCCAGTTGATAGCCGCCACATTCTCCTTTTTCAGCATGGGCAGTATCGTGGAAAAACGGCTGTTCCGCGTGCGGGCCATATATTCCGTACAGATAAGCGGCTTGCCGTTGGCCTTCAGGAGCTCGACCACCCTGCGGTGCATCGGCAGCTCTTCATAGTCATGATAGGTGATCACGTCCGAATTATTCAGCTGGAAGGCATTCAGCTTCTCCAGCTGCCAGTCCCAAAGCCCGGCGCTCACGGGCTGGTCGGGGTTCACCGCCCTCGCCCATTCAAACACTTTTGCCAGCAACGCCAGCGTCGAATCTTTCTTCCCGCTGTTGCCCGGCTCGTTGTACAGATCCCACAGCAGTATCCGCCGGTCATGCGCAAAGGTCGTGAGCACGTCCTTGACGTATTTTTCCAGCCCGGGGAAATTCGCCGGGTCCGTAGAAGCGGGCTGACCGGGGTCCTGCATCCAGCCGGAGTTGTGTACGCCCGGCTTTGGAGTCGGCTGTACGCCCACTTTGGGCTCCTTGTTCCAGCAGTCGTCGAAGAAGACGAACAAAGGCTGGATATGGTGCTTGTCGGCAATGGACAGGAATTTATCCATACGCTTCTTAAAGCCGTCCGGGTCCTGCTTCCATGCCAGTGAATGCAGGAACACACGCATGGTATTGAATCCGATGCCCTCTGCCCAGCCCAGCTCTTTGTCGATGGTCACAGGATCAAAGGTGCCCGCCTGCCACATCTCCAGCTGATTGATCGCATTGGCGGGAATATAGTTCGCGCCCGTCAGCCATTTATGCTGGCTGTACCAGGCATTGGCCTTCTCCGCAGACCAGACCTTTCCCTGACCAAACGACTTTCCTATTACGAGCGTCACGAGTACGCCAAAGACCATAACTTTTTTCATACACTATCTTTTTAGCTTGTCTTCCAAAACTTTCATGAAATAACCTCCAACCACGCTGCGCGCCTGGAAGCCTACCTGCCTGCCATCCTCTGTCTCGTGCCAGTCACTCAGCGGCACGCGTGTCGGCGTCTCATTGGCATACTTGTATACCGGGTCGACAATCGTCTCAAAGTCCTTCCGGCTGCTGGCCAGGGTCGCCGTCCACATGATCCAGTCCGACTTGGTGTAGCCTTTGCGGCTATCGAGCGGCAGCCCGTATTTATTCTGCTTCGTCAGGTAGTACGCGATCTCTTTGTCATACACAGACTGCGGCCACAGTCCGAGACGGAGCACCTTGTCCCATACCATATTGTATTTCTGGCTCCAGGTGCCCTTTCCGCCAAATGTCAGCGAATAGTGGTCGCCGTCATCCGCGATACCCATCCATTTGATGGCCATTTCCTTTGCCATTGCGCGATACTTGTCTGCCGTATCCTTTTCCCCCAGCTGGGCCGCCAGCTGAGCATATCCCCCGAGGGCGACGATGGCCTTGACAGAGAGATTGGCATTACGCGCCAGGTGTCCGGCAAAATCGTCCGTACACAGCTGATTGGCGGGGTCAAAGCCTTCCTTTGCCAGGTAGTCAGCCCAGGTGCTCAGCGTCTTCCAGTGCTTCTTAGCATAGTCCGCATTGCCTTCCGCCTTTCCGATAGCCGCGGTAGCAATGATCATATTTCCGGATTCTTCCACGGGCATGTCCTCGCCATAGGTCTGGCCATTGGCCAGGGGATAGGTGCCCAGGTCGTGCGCCGAATAAGGCTTGGTCCATTTTCCGCTCTCGCTGAAGAAGAAGATGCCGTTAAGCATCCCCTTCAGCAAGTCCGGATTATAAGCAAGAAACAAGGGCGCTGATGGATAGGTAACGTCGACCGTATTGATCGAGCCATTGGAAAAGTTCTCCTTGGAAAGAAAAAGTATCTCTCCCTGGGGGCTCTTCAGAAGTTTGTGCGCCGCTACGCTCTGGCGATAGGCCAGCTCACAAAGCTGCGCATACTTCTCGCCTCCCGCCTTCACGGCGTCGGAGTGCACCTGCTGGTTAAAGGCCGCACATTTCTTCATCACGTCCGCATAGGTAGACGAGGCAGCCGACAGCTCTTTCTCGATGGTGGCCCCCGGCTTATCCCTCCACCAGGCGCGGAGGTCCTGGTGAAAATATTGTATAGCGTATATATCGTCGTACCCCACAAGGAACACCTGCTCCTTCGCGGTACCGTTGACCGACCCTAAGTTGGCAACGGTATTCAGCCAGAGATGCTTGCCTTCTATCGCCGCGCCCGAACCCGTACCCACAAAAAGGCTGGGAGCCGACACGTCCTTCGAGATCGACTGAATAATATTTTTTCCCGCAGCAGCCACATACATATAACCCCAGTCGATCCTTAGATCATCTCCTTTTTTCTTCAACACCGGCTGCGCCACGCTACCGGCCTTCAGGATAGAGAGTCCTTCTGCGGCATACTTATCCGCCTTTACGGGCTGCGCCGCCGTATTGACTGCTATATCGGTGGACGCACCGAAATATACCTGTACCGCATGCGACTTACCGTCGTTGGACCGGACGCTCGCGGCGACACAGGAAACCGGCCTCGACAGCTGGTCCAGGTCATTCGGCAGCAGCGGAGACGTAAAGGTCAGCGCAAGGTCGACCTTTCCGCAGGCAAATGCATACTTTGTTTGCGTAGCTTCGACGGTCACTGATCTTTGATCGGCTTCCTGTACCGCACCCGCGGCAGGCACAACCTCCTTCTCCACGAGTCCCAGGTCCAGCCAGGCCCCGCCGGCCGTATTGGCGATATGAATGGCCAGCACATTGCTGCCGGTCTTCAAGACAGTCTTCTCTATCGGAATATAGACATACTTACCTGTCCATCCCTTGTGCTGGTAGATTGGTGTCCCGTTGAGATACACTTCCACATTGTCGTCATGCTGCAGCTTCAGGAATAAGGGCTGCGACCTGCTGCCCGCTATAGTGAATGTCCTGCGCGCCCAGAGTTCCTTCGATTTCCAAACCGTACCCGCCGTGCTTTCATTGTCGCTGAAAGGAGCCCTGCCCCTCTTCCAGTCGCCGTCGTTAAAGCTCACCTCATTCCAGCCCGCCGCAGGCGCCGACTCCGTATAAGCCATTTCATAGACCTTCTCATCGACGGCCGGCAGCACCGACCGATAACCCACATTTTCCGCTCCCAAAAACCGATAGAACAGCCCGTCCACCTTTACGATACCCAGCAGCGGCTGGTCCGCACCGGTCCAGTGTTTGGTAGGCGAGGCCGTGAGCCGATCGGTCGTCGACCAGATGCTGAAATAAGGATCATGCGTAATAAGAGGATAAGCCGGGGCACGGAACTCCTGGGCCTTCGCCGCAAAGGCCAATCCTATCGCGGCCGCCAGAATGCTTGTTTTTTTCATC
>Ga0105239_10000254_pt1 | contig 79853 bp, 73 predicted proteins | sample KBSC44metaG_FD_92761 | JGI IMG/M metagenome (GOLD analysis project Ga0105239, IMG submission 92761) | Corn rhizosphere microbial communities from Kellogg Biological Station, Michigan, USA - KBS C4-4 metaG | ecosystem: Host-associated > Plants > Roots > Rhizosphere > Soil | place: Michigan, USA...
GAGGCTTTCATCGCGCGCCACGGCGAATGGAAGGGGCCTTACGAAGAAGGCACGCTGTTCTTCTACATCGACGAATACATCAAGGACGCGCCGAAGGACTTGCTCGCCGTGCTCGGCGCCACCTGCGACTGGCTCGCCAAGCGCATGAAAAAAGAGCACACGCTGGTCGAGAAGAACATCGATGCGCTGGCCGGCCTGCTGCAGCTGAATCCGGCGGAGCGCGCGCTGCTGCTGTACGGCACCTTGGCGCGCTACCAGCGCGACCTGCGCGGCCTCTTGGTCGAGTTCAAGGTCGCGAACGCCCAAGAGGCCTATGCCGCGATCGCGACCGTGGCCGGCGTCGATGAACGCGAGGTGGCCGATGCGCTGCGCGCAGGTTCGCGCCTGGAGCGCATCGGCATGGTCGAGAACCTGATCTCCGAGCACAACATCACCGACCTGGCGGACCTGATGAAGGTCAGCGAGCAGCTGCCGCCGGTGCTGATGCGCGAGTACCAGGGCCCGAGCGACCTGATGGCGGTGTTCACGCGGCCGGCCAGCAAGAGCGAGCTGAACGTCGGCGATTTCAGCTTCGTCGGCGACGACGTGAAGGTGCTGACCTCGCTGCTGAAGAACGCGGTCGCGCGCAAGGAGCCGGGTGTCAACGTGCTGCTCTATGGCCCGCCCGGCACCGGCAAGACCGAGCTGGCGAAGGTCGCGGCGCAATCGGCCGAGCTGCAGCTGTACGAGGTCGAGTACGCGGATCGCGACGGCAATTCGCTCTCCGGCCGCGATCGTTATCGCTCGCTGCAGATCAGCCAGGTATTCCTGAAGGGCGGGCACAACGTCGCGCTGCTGTTCGATGAGGTCGAGGATGTCTTCCCGCCGATCAACAGCGACACCGCGCAGCTGATGGCGCGCCTCGATACCGGCGATGGCGTGCCCAGCGGCTCGGTCAGCGGCAAGGCCTGGGTGAACCAGATCCTCGAGACCAATCCGGTGCCGGTGGTCTGGATTACCAATCGCATCGAGCAGATCGACCCGGCCTTCCGCCGGCGCTTCCAGTACCACCTCGAGCTCAAGTCGCCGCCGCCCGGTGCCCGTGAAGGGCTGGTGGCGCGCGCGCTGGCAGGCGCGACGGTCAGCGCAGGCTTCACGGCCCGGCTGGCCGAGCGCCGCGGGCTGACGCCGGCGCAGATCCGCACCGCGGTGCGCTTCGCCCGGCTGGCCGGCAACGACGGCGACATCGAGCCCCTGATCGAGCGCCAGCTCGGCAATGCCGACAAGGCGCTCGGCGGGGGCGCCGGCGAACGCGGCGCACGCCGCGTGGTCACCCGCTACGACGCCAGCCTGCTGAACACCGAATCGCGTTTCGAGGTGCCGAAGATCGTCGAGGCGCTGCGCCGCAAGGGCTTCGGCACGCTGTGCTTCTACGGGCCGCCCGGTACCGGCAAGACCGCGCTGGCGGAACATATCGCGCAGCAGCTGCAACGCCCGCTGATGATCCGCCAGGCCTCGGACATCGTCAGCAAATACGTCGGCGAGACCGAGCAGAACATGGCGCGCATGTTCGACGAGGCGCAGACCGAACAAGCCGTGCTGCTGCTCGACGAGGCCGACAGCTATTTGCGCAGCCGCAAGCTCGCCGAACGCAACTACGAGGTCAGCGAGGTCAACGAGATGCTGCAGGGCATGGAGCGCTTCTCCGGTGTCTTCATCTGCACCACCAATCTGTTCGACGAGCTGGACGAGGCCGCGCTGCGCCGCTTCACCTTCAAGATCCGCTTCCTGCCGCTGCAGGCCGAGCAGCGCGAACGCATGTTCGTCGCCGAGGCGCTGGCCGGCGATGCCACGCTGCTGACGGCCGAACAGCGCGATCGCCTGCAGCAGCTCGATGCGCTCGCCGCCGGCGATTTCGCCGCGGTGAAACGGCAGGTCGACGTGCTGGGGGAAAGTTTCGAGCCGGACGAATTTCTGTCCCAGCTCGAGGCCGAGCATCGCGTCAAACCGGAAGTCAGACGCCAGCGCGCGATCGGTTTCTTGCGCTGAAGTGGCTCGGTGCGCGCACTCAGTGCGCGCCTGACGCACGGTTTGGCTCAAGGTGGTAATACTGCCGCCGATATCAAAGCTATCAGTTCGTGGGCCGCGCTCGCGCACTTCGCTTTGCCCGACAGCCAGCCCTGCGGCGACGCCGCCCGTCTGCATGGACCCGTCCTTTACGCTCGATTTTGTTGCACCGGAATGGTTTGCCTTCAGCGCGGTGATCGCCTTCGCGGCGTTCTATGTTGCGCTCGATCTCGCCAAGCGGGTGCGCTCCGCAAGCTCCGGCGTGGCCTTGCGGCGGCTGGCCTTGGCCGCGCTCTCGATGGGGACTGGCGTGTGGTCGGCCTACACGATCGCCGCGATGGCGTTTCACCTTTCTTTCCCGGTGGGTTACAGCGGGGCGCAGACCTTCGGCGTCTGGCTCGCCGCGTCGCTCATGTGCATGGCTTGCCTGGCGCTGCTGTCGCTCGGGACGCCGTCGTGGTCGCGGCTGGCGCTGGTCTGTTTGTTCACCGGCACGTCGTTCTGCGCCGTTCAGCGCAGCACCCTGCTCTCGATGGGGCTGCGCCCCGGCATCGACTGGGATTGGCCGACGCAGCTCGCGGCCTGGGCCATCGCGCTGCTCGGCTCGGCCCTCGCCTTCAGCCCCTTGATGCATCGCCGGGTCCAGGCGATGCGGCTGCCGCGTCGGCTGCAGATGGCCTCGGCCGCGATCCTTGCGCTGACGGTGATCGCCTGTCAGCGCGTCTCGGCACCTGACTCGGCTTACATGCTGCAGGCCTTCTCGGCCTTCGACAACCTCATCCCGGCCAAAGGCATGACCCTGCTCGCTTCGGTCGGTACCGGCGCGCTGCTGGTGCTGATCTGGATCACGTCGCTGCTCGAAACGCACATGAAGCGCCTGCTGCGCAATGCCAGGCAGGATCTCCACAAGCAGGCCTTGGTCGACCTACTGACCGGTCTGCCGAATCGGCTGCATTTCGAAGTCGAGCTGGCCAAGGCGATGCGCGATGCGGACGTGAAACGTGGCCGCGTCGCGCTGCTGTTCATCGGCCTCGACGGCTTCAAGTCCATCAACGAAAGTTATGGCCACAACAACGGCGATCGCATGCTCTGCGAGATGGCCGAGCGTTTGCGGAGCAGCCAGCGGCCGACGGAGTCGCTGGCACGCCTCGGCGCCGACGAATTCCTGCTGCTGATCGCCGACAACCCGGGCAACGAGGATGCGCGCCATCGCGCCGAGGAACTGCTCGATTTGCTGGGGGAACCCTGCCGTCTGGACGGTCGCGAGAGCTCGGTCACTTGCAGCATCGGCATCGCTGCCTATCCGGAGCATGGCGACCTGAGTTCGCTGATCAGCAGCGGCGAGGCGGCGACGCGCTACGCCAAGAGCCTGGGCGGCTCTGTCGCCTGCGTGTTCGAACCGCGCATGCTGGGCGGGGTTCGCGACCGGGTCGACCTGCTGCTCGATCTGCGCCGTGCGGTGGCCAACAACGAGCTCGAGCTGTACTACCAGCCGAAGATCCATGCGCCGAGCGGCGAGATCACCGGCGCCGAGGCCCTGCTGCGCTGGAATCATCCGGAGCGCGGCATGGTGAGCCCGACCGTCTTCGTGCCGCTGGCCGAGCGCTTCGGTCTGATCAACGCGATCGGCGACTGGGTCATCGCCGAGGCCTGCCGCCAGACCCGCGCCTGGCGCGACCAGGGCCTGCGCATGCGCATCGCGATCAACCTCTCGGTGCACCAGATGCGCCGCAGCGACCTGGCCGAGCGCATCGCCGACCAGATCGAGCGCCACCGGCTGAACCCGAAGCAGCTGACCTGCGAGATCACCGAATCGGTGGCGATGGACGACGCCGAGGCGACGATGAAGGTCTTCGAGCGGCTTGCGTCGGTCGGCGTGCACATCTCGATCGACGATTTCGGCACCGGCTATTCCAGCCTCTCTTACCTGCGCAAGCTGCGCGCCGAGGAGCTGAAGATCGACCGCAGCTTCGTGCTCGACCTGGCGACCAGCAGCGATGCCCGCGCCATCGTCGACGCGGTGATCAAGCTCGCGCAGGCGCTCGGCCTGAAGGTGGTGGCCGAAGGCGTCGAGACCGAACCGCAGTACCGGATCCTGCGATCGCTGGGCTGCGACGAACTCCAGGGTTACCTGTTCGCGAAGCCGATGACGGCCGACGCCTTCTCGCGCTGGGCGATGGGCGACGCCGGGCCGCGCGAGCTGGAGTTCAGGGAATCGCTGTTCGGCGAGACCATGATGACCGACCTGCGGTAGCGGGCCTTCCTACAATGGCGGCATGAAACCGATTGCCTATACCCGAGCCGCCCAACTGCCGCAGATGCTGCGCGAACGCATCGTCATCCTCGACGGCGCGATGGGCACGATGATCCAGCGCTACAAGCTCGGCGAGGCCGACTATCGCGGCGAACGCTTCAAGGATCACGGCAAGGACCTGAAGGGCAACAACGAACTGCTGCAGTTCACGCGGCCGGACGTGATCCGCGAGATCCACGAGCAATACCTCGAGGCCGGCGCCGACCTGATCGAGACCAACACCTTCGGCGCCACCAGCGTGGCCCAGGAGGATTACCAGCTGGCGCACGTCGCGCGCGAGATGAACGTGGCCGCCGCGCGGCTGGCGCGGGAAGCCTGCGACAAGTACAGCACGCCGGAGAAGCCGCGTTTCGCAGCCGGCGCGCTCGGCCCGACGCCGCGCACCGCCAGCATCAGCCCGGACGTCAATGACCCGGCGGCACGCAACGTCTCGTTCGACCAGCTGAAGGATGCGTACTACGAACAGGCCAGCGGCCTGCTCGAAGGCGGGGCCGACCTGTTCCTGGTCGAGACCATCTTCGACACCCTGAATGCCAAGGCGGCGATCTTCGCGCTCGACGAATTGATGGAAACGACCGGCGAGCGCCTGCCGGTGATCATTTCCGGCACCGTGACGGACGCCTCCGGCCGCATTCTCTCGGGCCAGACGGTGAGCGCCTTCTGGCACTCGGTGCGCCACGCGCGGCCGCTGGCGGTGGGCCTGAACTGCGCGCTCGGCGCGACCCTGATGCGGCCTTACGTCGAGGAACTGGCCAAGGTCGCGAGCGAGACCTTCGTCAGCTGCTACCCGAATGCCGGGTTGCCGAATCCGATGAGCGATACCGGCTTCGACGAAACGCCGGACGTGACCGGCCGGCTGATGGAGGAGTTCGCGAAGGCGGGCTTCCTGAATATCGCCGGCGGCTGCTGCGGCACCACGCCGGCGCACATCGCCGAGATCGCGAAGCGGGTCGCGGCGTACCGGCCGCGGCACCACGGCGATCCGCTGTTCGGCGGCCTGCTCGCGGCTTGAGCGTCCCCAGGGCCGGGCCAGCCCGGCCCGCCCCCCGCGGGGGATCCAGGTGCCCGGCGGAGCCGGATCACCTTGCGAACGCCGTCAGGGCGCCGCGGCGGGATTGCTGACGACGATCTCGACGTTGTCGGCGCGCGTCAGGGGGCCGAAACGAGTGGCCTGCACGCCGCGCGAGACCAGGTAGTCGCGTGCGCTGGCGGCCCGATCCTGCGCCAGCAGCAGGCCGCCTGCGCCCTTGGGATCGGCCGGGGCGGCGAGGCGGACGGTCGTGGTGCGCTGTTTCTTCAAGCCCGTCGCCATCAGCTCCAGCACCGCGGCCAGCGGCGGTTTCACCACCGCGCGGCCGACATCGAAGGAAAAGTCGGCCGGGACCTGCACCCGCAAACGCCCGTCCGGCGTCATCTCGGTGGTGACGGGCGTGCCGGCCAAGGCTTCCGCGAGGCGCTGTTGTTCATCGGCCAGCAACGGGCCGGCCGGCAGAGCCGTCCCCGTGGCGGCCGCGGGCGGGGCGCCGGCGGGAGGCGTCGATGTGGCGCAGCCGGCCAAGGCGGCTGCGGCAATCAGGCAGATCGAGTATGGAATGCGCATGAAGCCAATTGTGCTGCGCCGGCCGGGCGCTGCGTGTCGATCGGTGACGGCGCTAAAATCCGCCCTCCCCGAGGAGCGTTGCAACGGCGAATCTCGCCGCCAGGCTCGGGGTTGCTGCCGAGGCGTTCACGCCCGGCGGTCTGCAACGGCGCTCACCCTCCCGCCGCATGCCTGGCGGGCCGCGGGTGAGTCGCGGCACCGGTCATGCGGCTGAAAGAACGCATTCGATGACGACCGATTCTCCCGCGCCCGAACAAGTCCTCCCCGCTGTTGCGCCGATGCGCCTGTCCGGCCTCGAGCCGGTGTCGATCGGCGAAGGCACGCTCTTCGTCAACGTCGGCGAGCGCACCAACGTCACCGGCTCGAAGGCCTTCGCACGGATGATCCTGAACGGCGAATTCGAGAAAGCCCTGGCCGTCGCGCGCCAGCAGGTCGAGAACGGCGCGCAGGTGATCGACGTCAACATGGACGAGGCCATGCTCGACAGCAAGGCCGCGATGGTGCGCTTCCTGAACCTGATCGCCAGCGAGCCGGAGATCGCGCGTGTGCCGATCATGATCGACTCGTCGAAATGGGAGGTGATCGAAGCCGGCCTGAAATGCGTGCAGGGCAAGGGCATCGTCAACTCGATCTCGATGAAGGAAGGCGAGGCCGAGTTCAAGCGCCAGGCGAACCTCGTGCGGCGCTACGGCGCGGCGGCCGTCGTGATGGCCTTCGACGAAAAGGGCCAGGCCGATACCTTCGCGCGCAAGACCGAGATCTGCGCCCGCGCCTACAGGATCCTGGTCGACGAAGTCGGCTTCCCGCCGGAAGACATCATCTTCGACCCGAACATCTTCGCGATCGCGACCGGCATCGAGGAGCACGACAACTACGCCGTCGACTTCATCAACGCGACGCGCTGGATCAAGCAGAACCTGCCGGGCGCGAAGATCAGCGGCGGCGTCTCCAACGTCAGCTTCAGCTTCCGCGGCAACGACCCGATGCGCGAGGCGATTCACACGGTGTTCCTGTACCACGCCATCCAGGCCGGCATGGACATGGGCATCGTCAACGCCGGCATGGTCGGCGTCTACGACGATCTCGATCCGGTGCTGCGCGAGCGGGTCGAAGACGTGGTGTTGAACCGGCGGCCCGATGCCGGCGAGCGCCTGATCGAAGTCGCCGAGAGTGCGAAGGGCGCGGCCAAGGACGACAGCGCCAAGCTCGCCTGGCGCCATCACGAGGTTGAGGCGCGGCTCAGCCACGCGCTGGTGCACGGCATCACCGACTACATCGTCGAGGACACCGAGGAGGTCTGGCAGGCGATTCAGGCCAAGGGCGGCCGGCCGCTGCACGTCATCGAAGGCCCGCTGATGGCCGGCATGAACGTGGTCGGCGATCTGTTCGGGCAAGGCAAGATGTTCCTGCCGCAGGTGGTCAAGTCGGCGCGGGTGATGAAGTCGGCGGTGGCGCACCTGCTGCCCTACATCGAGGCGGAGAAGCAGGCGCTGATCGATGCCGGCGGCGAAGCCAAGGCCAAGGGCAAGATCGTCATCGCGACCGTGAAGGGCGACGTGCACGACATCGGCAAGAACATCGTCACCGTCGTGCTCCAGTGCAACAACTTCGAGGTCGTCAACATGGGCGTGATGGTCTCGTGCCAGGACATCCTTGCGAAGGCTAAGGTCGAAGGCGCCGACATCATCGGCCTGTCGGGGCTGATCACGCCGAGCCTCGAAGAGATGCAGTACGTGGCCTCCGAGATGCAGCGCGACGATCACTTCCGCGTGAAGAAGATTCCGCTGCTGATCGGCGGCGCGACGACGAGCCGCGTGCATACCGCGGTGAAGATCTCGCCGCATTACGAAGGCCCGGTGGTCTACGTGCCGGATGCGAGCCGCTCGGTCAGCGTCTGCAGCGATCTGCTCTCCGACGACAAGGCCGCGGCCTACATCGACGAGCTGAAAGCCGACTACGAACGCGTGCGCCAGCAGCATGCGAACAAGAAGGCCACGCCGATGGTGAGCCTCGAGGCGGCACGCGCCAACAAGACGCCGGTCGACTGGGCCCGCTATACGCCGCCGGCACCGAAGTTCATCGGCCGGCGCGTCTTCCGCAACCAGGACCTGGCCGAGATCGCGGCGCACATCGATTGGGGCCCGTTCTTCCAGACCTGGGATCTCGCCGGCCCGTACCCGGCGATCCTGAACGACGAGATCGTCGGCGAATCGGCACGGCGCGTCTTCAGCGACGGGCGCCGCATGCTGCAGCGGCTGATCGAAGGCCGCTGGCTGAGCGCCAACGGCGTGATCGCGCTGTATCCCGCCAACACCGTCGATGACGACGACATCGAGATCTACGCCGACGAATCGCGCAGCGAGGTGCTGATGACCTGGCGCGGCTTGCGCATGCAGAGCGAACGCCCGGTGATCGATGGGGTGCGCCGGCCGAATCGCTGCCTGGCCGACTTCATCGCGCCGAAGGGTTCGGGCAAGGCGGACTACATCGGCCTGTTTGCGGTCACCTCGGGGCTCGGCGTCGAGAAGAAGGAAGCGCAGTTCCTGGCCGACCTCGACGACTACAGCGCGATCATGTTCAAGGCGCTGGCGGACCGGCTGGCCGAGGCCTTCGCCGAACGGCTGCACCAGCGCGTGCGCACCGAACTGTGGGGCTATGCGGCCGGCGAACAGCTGAGCAACGAGGAGCTGATCGGCGAGAAGTACATCGGCATCCGGCCGGCGCCGGGCTATCCGGCTTGTCCGGATCATCTGGTGAAGCGCGACATGTTCCGCGTGCTCGCGGCCGAAGACATCGGCATGGCGCTCACCGAAAGCCTGGCGATGACGCCGGCGGCGAGCGTCAGCGGCTTTTATCTCGCGCATCCCGCGTCGACGTACTTCAACGTCGGCAAGATCGGCGCGGACCAGGTGCAGGACTGGGCGCGCCGTGCGCAGCTGGATACCCACGACGCAGAGCGCGCACTGGCTCCTTTGCTCTGACAGATCGGCCGTTTCGGCGCGACGCTCGACGCTGGTTCGGCCTCGGCGACGCGCCGCTGAACTCAGCTTCTCTTGATCGTCAACGGCGAGAACGACTGGCAGTTGGGCATCAGCGAGATCGCGTTGATCGTCACGTGCGGCGGGCGCGAGGCCAGCCACTGCACGGTGTCGGCGATGTCTTCCGGCGTCAGCGGCTGGGTGCCGGCATAGACCGAGGCGGCCTTCGCGTCATCCCCGAAGCGCACGTTGGAGAACTCGGTGCCGCCGACCAGCCCGGGCTCGACGCAGCTCGCGCGCACGCCGGTGCCGATCAGGTCGGCATTCAGGTTCTGGGTGAACTGGTGCACGAAGGCCTTGGTCGCGCCGTAGACGTTGCCGCCCGGGTAGGGCACAAAGCCGGCCACCGAGCCGATGTTGATGACGGTGCCGCGCTTTCTCGCCACCATGCCCGGCAGGATCGCGCGCGTCACGTTGACGAGGCCGGAGCAATTGGTCGCGATCATGCGTTCCCATTCGTCCAGGTCGGCGCCCTGCGCGGGCGCGAGCCCGAGCGCCAGGCCGGCGTTGTTGACCAGCACGTCGACCTCGGCGAAGGGTTCGGGCAGCGTGCCGAGCGTGGCGGCGATGGCGGCCCGGTCGGTGACGTCGAGCTGCAGGCTCAGCACCTGCCCGGGATAGCGTGCGGCGAGCGCCTCGAGCCGCTCCAGGCGCCGCGCGCAGACGATCGCGCGGGCGCCATCGCGCAGGAAGCGCTCGGCAATCGTGTGGCCGAAGCCGGCGCTGGCGCCGGTGATCAGGACGGTGGCGGTCATGGGTCGGATCCTTGTCGTGAGCAGTCTTGGCCGCAGATTCTCCGTCGTCGCGCCAAGCCGCAGGCCTTCGCAGGGCGATTCAGCCGAGTCCGACCACCCGGCGGAACTGGATTGCCTCGGCGACTTGAGGCTTGCACGTCGGCCCGTCGTGGCCCGCCAGATCCGCGATCGTGCGCGCCACGCGCAGCACCCGGTGGAAGCTGCGCGCCGACCAGCCCAGACGGCTCGCGGTGTGCTGCAGGAAGGCGAGTGCGGGCGGATCGGGGGCGGCATGCAGGTCGAGCGCGGTGCCAGCGAGCGCGGCATTGCTGCAGCCCTGGCGTGCGAGGGCCAGCGCGTGGGCCTGCGCCACGCGGGCCGCGACTGCCGCACTGTGTTCGCCGCTGGGCGTGGTCGCCAGCAGCTGCGGCGTGACTCCCGGCACCTCGACCTGCAGATCGATGCGATCGAGCAGCGGGCCGCTGAGCCGGGATTGATAGCGGCTGATCGCATCGGGCGTGCAGCGGCAGCTGCGGCTCCCGTTTCCGCCCGAATAGCCGCAGGCGCATGGGTTCATCGCGGCGATCAGATGAAAACGGGCCGGGAACTCGGCCTGGCGCGCAGCACGCGAGATCGTGACGCAGCCGGTCTCCAGCGGTTCGCGCAGGGCCTCCAGCGCGGCGCGTGAAAACTCCGGGAACTCATCGAGGAACAGCACGCCGTGGTGGGCGAGCGAGATCTCGCCCGGTGGGCAGCGGCAACGTTAGGCCGCATCGCGGCCAAGGTTACGCTGCAACCCTGGCGTTCCGGCCGCCAAAAGTTACACGTCACGCTGTCGACCGATTGACCCTTCTAGCGCAAGGGCGCACCCACGACTAGCGAAAATAGGGTGGATAAGACCTTGTAAGTAGCAGGGGTATTGCTATCACCCCGCCGTTTCGCTGAGGCCGGCCGCGGGGTGGGCTGGACCAACTACCAGCTAAACGTCCGGCTACCTAGGAACGGGGCTTCCGAGTCCTCCAGCGTACCGCCAGCTCGCTGGACCAAGTCCACCAACGAAGCAACTTGCTCTGCCGGCAGCGTAGACAACGGTGTCACCGTAGGTGACTGCTCACTTACTTCTAAGGCGCCGCGGTGACTCGTCGCGTTTTTGGCGGCCACATCCATCATCCGTACGACTCTTCCGGCGAACAGCGGATCAAGTACAAAGGATGCCATGCTCACCTCACCAGATCAAACAGTCGACTTGCACAACCTTGAACGGCTGCGACCGCTCTCAAGAGGAGTCTATCGACCTCCTTGCGCGCATCTTGAACCGGCCACGAAATTCTTGCAATGCCTGGGCTGGTCGTTCCCCCTAAGAGCGTAGGAAGTGGCAGCAAGATCATGCCGGCTTCGCTCGATTGCACCCCGAACCCGGCCTCCTCCGCTGTCGGCTTGCCCGGATTTTCAACAAGCACGATCTTCGGCACGCCCCAGTAGGCGCTGCAGAAGGGATGTTGGTTCGAGTGCAACGAGACATATGTTGGCAAGCCTTCTGCCGAATGCCCTACCAACCGGAACGCCAGCCCATTTGCCCCTGTCTCGGGAACATAGATGCCCACCGCAAATCCGAGTTCTGAGGCAAGCTTTGCAAGGTTGGCAACGATATCGAACGCAGCCTCCCGCGCCAACGATGACATCCGAGCGTAGACATCGGCAAGGCCCGGGTCGACCGCCGGGATGTCGGGTAGCTTCCAGGCGACCAGATACGAATAGCCAGCCATTGGAAAGGGAATATTCACGGCGATCCTATTCAGCCCCGAGAAGCGAAGGCGCTCGGTAAGTTCTGGGCGAGAAGCGACGCCTGTCGACTTTCGCTGCCTAACCAGAACCTCAACGTCTGAACGCGCGCGCGGCCCAAGCCCGTGAGGCAGTTCAATGGCCAGCGTCAGCGATTCGAGACTTTCCAAGACTTCCATTTCGACAAACTCGCGCCCCTGATCCCGGATTTCTCCGCCTAACCCACAGCGACTCAAGTCGTCAGTCGTGAGGACGCCGCCAGCCAGCCAAGCGATCTCGTGTTCGATTCGCCGTACCACAGCTCGCTCCCTGTCCAAGCCGTCCAAGAGTTGGACATGCTCATACGAACCGCCGTTCTTCGGTCTCATCGGGACATCTGACTGATGAAGGGGAATAATGCCCCCGGTTGGCATCTCCACAAATCCGCCCATGAAGTAAGGCGTCCCACTCGCGTTCGCCGTCTCGACGCTGAATCGCTGTCTCTCCACGACGCAATTGGTCGTCACCTGGCGGATGACTGCATTTCGCCACGGCGTATACGTGAACTGCTTCAGTACCCGACTGCTGGGCAACCGCCCCGGGCCTTGTTTTCGCAAGTAGCGAGCGCGTCGAATGTCGACGGCGCCCATAAGTTGACGCCCCCCGCCGAAGGACTCCCACGTGCCGTTCCCATATCGCTGCTCGAAGAGAGTCACGCTCAGGTCGTCGCCTAACTGGATGATGTTGAACGAGGAGTTCTCGGTCTCGCAGCCCTTGTTGGTGTTTGCTCCGGTGGCCGAAGCTGCGCCGATCACAGCGAGTTCGGTTCGCCCATCGGCAAGGGAACCATAGCGTGCAAGATGGCGCGCGTGCTCGTGCCCATGAAGGACCAAATCGGCACCGACATCGACCAAAGTCTCGAGTACGGTACCCGCATTCACCAGAACTGTGGAGGCAAAAACCCCCGAGACGGATTGCCGATCGGCTGCTTCAAGAGAAGATACTGGCAAGAGATGATGGTGAAGTAACACGACTACCAAGTCGGGCGCTCTCTCGTCGTCGACGCCCTTCGTCGACGCGGCGTCACGAATCGTGCTCAGCATCTTGGGCGTCACGAACCCTTGGGCGGCATACTTTGCCTCCGTGCTTGAGTCCAGTGCAAGGAGTCTGATACGCCACCGTGCGTCGCCCTCCGACGGTAGCGGGATGTCGAGCGGTGAACCGATCGGCGCTAGCATCCCAAGGTCGTTGAACAACTTGTCAAAGCGGCTAGTGTTGACCTGACCGCCTGCAACGCCGGAGCCTCTTTCCTTCGGACTGACAGTCTTCGTATAAATGCGCACCCCAACCTTCACGAGTGCTCCGAGCGCTCCCTGAACAGCGTTGCCTTGTAGGTGTCGGTCATGATTGCCGGCACAGACGTAGCACTTGAGACCGTACGTCTTAAGCATTGCCAGACCGTTTGCTGCAGCCTCAAGCTCATTTTCTTGTGCCGAGTCGGCCAGATCGCCCGTCACAAGAACGAGGTTCGGCTTCACCTTTGCTAAATGCTTGACAAGGAGTTCCCAGACCCTCGATTGATTCGCCATCCCAAAGTGAAGATCACTCAGATGCGCAATCGTGACGGGCATGTGTACCTCCGGAGTCGTGGCGAGCCGAGAGCACGCGAGGTGGAAGGGTGAAGGTCAACAATACCGAAATACCTCTCGCGAATGGAAGAGCCGATTCAGGCGATTCGTCGGAAATTTGTCAGAGTCCCCGGGGGTGTTTCAACAAGGTAATGCGGACCACGCCCACAACAGCGGACGCAGGTCGGAATCAATCGCGCGCTCTCCCTAGGACCGGTGTATGCGATGGCGCACCGCCGCAAGTCGGGCGAGACGCGTTGTTCGCCTATTGTGGGTTCGCAAGACCGGAGTGTCGGCCCGGACCATCATCAACTGTGAGGATGGGTTTACACCAAGCCGGTCTGCCGAATGCGCGACACCGACCCTAAGCGGCCCAGGCGGTCCTAGGCCGATCGTCGGGCGGGGTCGATTCGGCGACCTGTATCTACGGGCTCGCAGCGATCACTTCTTCTCCTTCTCGCGCGAGATCGCGGAAGTGGTGACTCATGGCCCTACGCAGGGCGAGATGCTGTGGCTGCACAGAAAGAACAAAGTTTTCAGTCAGGCTTCTAGGTGGCGGGTCGGCGTTGATTAAAACTGGGCCCCAAGTTAGGTCAAATCCAACGAACTGAAACTTGCTCGATACGTCGATCAATGGTTTTGGCAAGATTCCGTTCACCGCGCTAAGGCAGTCGTGTTGTATTTGTCCGCGCCTTCTCGGAAATAGCAAAAGCAGCCTAGTCGGCTTCACTGTTGCAATGGCCTGCCGAAGCTCCCAAAGCACGTGCTCCGTTGTCCCAGCCTGCCATATTACGACACGTGCTTCGCGCAAAGCGGTGGTGATAAGGGTCTGCCAATCGGCATCTGAGACGTATAGACGAGCTGCGCCCTCGGCAGGAATGACCTCACCTGGCCGGCCTATTGCTATCAACGGGCCGAGAGGCCGGAGGGCCAACGTCAAGATAGGTTCAAATCGACTTCGATACAGGCCAAGTGCGAAATAGATTGCGATAAGTGGTCCGAACTGCGGGCCACGAGCGAACCTATCGCTAAATCCAACGTCATAGCTGTCTATTGAGTCGCGTGAGAAGTTGCGGAGGTAAACAAGCGGCGGTCGAAGGTCGCGTTCGAGTAGTTCGAATGCAGTCAACTGCTTGATCTTCGAGCCGAGCAGGGAAAGACCGGATGAAATGCCAAACACTATAACGAACTGCCAGCTCAGTTCCGAACGTCCAAATAGAAAAGGTATTGCACCGACAAAAAGAACAGGACCAACAATCCAAACCGCGATGCCTAGCGTGCGACTGAAGCGTCGCTGCCTTTGATTCGGGCCTGCCGTCGATAGCAACTTTCGAAGCGACATTTTCAATCGATAAAGGCTAACGTGCAGTAGACGCGCCGCTGTGTATCCACCGAGGCTCATCGCCTCCATGGCATCTGGTCGCGGGGGATGGGAAGACAATCATCGTCGAAGTCAACGGTTGAGGTCTGCCGCCTAGGGGCGGTAAGACGTGCAAGCGGCAGCTTCTCAAACCACTATACGAGCCGGTTCAAGCAGGACGCGCCCGAGGTGCACCATGCGCGCGTATCGCAAGGAGGCCGAGATCGGATGTTTTGTTGAGCGCGGAAGGGCTCGCTCGTCGCTCGCTACCGGGGTAGGTTTGCGTGCAGCGAGTACCGTTGGGCACTCCTTCTGAAGTCATCAGAGTCGCTGCCAACTCCAAATCGGACAAATCGGCCGACGGAATACTTGACACGCGGCATCAACTATTGAGAATATTCATCCAGTTGGAACCGGTCGTCTCTCGTTACCGTGAAACGATTCCCAGTCGCGTGAAACTCGTGGATATTCGATTCGCTCGTTTCGCCGCAACGCATAACCCGCTTCCGATTTATTTATCTCGGTGACTTACAGGCCAGCTCGCATTGAAGTCGGAGGTAATGGAAAATTCTCTACCGGACGCCTCGTTCGGCAGTAACGAGCGCTAGACACTGACGCCACGAGTGCTCGTTTCTCAGTGACGAGCGACACCCCGCACCATCCATTTGGGCCACGTTTCTCAACCATTTGCACGCTGAAAAGTCATTCGATAGACTGCACCCACTGGCAGACGACTCTGACACGGAAAGCGAAAAGCGGAGGTTGGTTGATGCAGACGGAGCGAATTGCTGCGCCTGCAGAATTAGCGGCGGGTATTTTCCCTGTTCGACGAATCGGGTGGCGAAGGCGGTGAGAAGCGTATTCCAGAATCAGGATCGGGTGAGGATGAAACATCTACCCAAGATATCTCCATCGCGCGGCAAGCTCGAACAAAGAATGCAAAGGAAAACCGACCCCGGTTAACCTTATTGATGAGAGCTTGCTCCGATTCGATCGGCGCGTCAGCCGACTTCTGCAGCAGCTCGGCCAACCTCTTGTAGCTGACCCCACCGCGGCGCATTGCTGTGCGAAGGATTCGGGCTGCCTCCTCGGCGAACGGCTCGGGTTCCTTCCCAGTGGGCCTTGACAGAGGCGCTCGTTCGCTTGTGTCGGATTGCATACCGCAAGGATAGACGTGAAACAGATCACACTTTGCGAACAAATCGTATACGAGTTATTTACATCTTATCGTGGGCATGTCACCGTCCAAAACGACACCCCGGATCACCCTGCGAACGGAGAGCGATGTGAACGAAGTCAGCCGATCTTGATGCCAAGGACTGTCACGTCAGCCATCTCCGGCACTGCTACGCGCGAAGACGTCTACGCGCATCGTTTCAGTGGCGCCAAGCTACCCTGAAGGAGCCTGAATGTCCATGCCTCCCCTTGGTACCGACGCCTGGGTTCAATGGGTCCGGTCCGCGCCCCCTGTACGGACTCCCATCGGAAGAAGCCGACCAACCGAGCAGTTCCTCCCGTACTCCGAAGCGCTCGGGCGCAATATGGGGATCGAAGGCGGGAACGAACTCACCGGAATGCTCTTGCTTGAAGCCCTGCACGCCGCCGGCCTTGTCCGGTGGTTCAAGGAGCAGCCGTTCCAGCTCAAGGAGGACGCTCATGGAATTGAAGCAGTCCCCGACTTCCTGTTTGAGTGGTGCGATGGTACGAAGTACGTCGCCGAAACGAAGTCTGCAGCCTACGTCACAGCCGACGTACTCGACAGGACGACTCAGCTGACAGCCCTGTTGGCGAAGGCCGGAATCAACTATGTCCTGTGGACCGACAAGGATCATCTACGACGACCGCTCTGGACAAACGTACGAAGAGTCTGGAACGAACGCGGCGCGCACTACTCGCGTGAAGAGCTTGAAGTGGTGACAGAAGCGATATCCGAAAGCCCGAGGACATTGCAACACCTGGTTGAGCTTGGGGCAAATCCGGACGCAGCGCTGCACCTTGTTGGTCGAGGTCGCGCGCACTTTAACCTCACGGAGAAATGGAATGCCAGAACCATCATCAGCAGCCAGCCTGAGCGGTCCCACTATCGACTTCACCTTGCAGCAAGACATGATCCTGAGGCATGGTGGAACTCGCTTCAGAGTCGCTGAGATTCGGAGTGACAGCTGGATAGAACTGGAACACTGTGAGTCGAAGGAACGGAAGCAAATACAAAAGGGAACTCTCCTCTCAAAGATCGGAAGAGAGATCACGATTGCCGACGACGGAAAGGGCCTCGTGCCGGTGAATGCGACGCCGGCTGAGCGCGACGTGATTGCTCGCCTACCAGCCGATATGCACTCTCCCGCCGAAGTCAGGGTAATGCTCTCGAAGGCCCGTTGGATCAGCGCTCTCAGAACGAATGGAGCCTCGGCACAAAGCAATATTGATGACCTCGAACTCAAGATGATGAGCGTCAAATCGACCCTTCCCGACGGGACGAGCGATTTCCGTCCAAGGACTATCAAGGAGGCTTGGACAAAGCTCATCGCGAATGCGGGCGACACCAGGGTGCTCATGCCCGACTTCGGAAATCGCGGCGGTCCCGGCAAGCCGCAAATTGATCCTGTGGTCGAAGCGTTGCTAACGAAACGGATCGAAGAGGAACGACCAAAGGAGACGCGCCTTCGGCCGCATGATCTTCACGAACTTCACCTATTGGATGTCAACGCGTGGAACAACAATCCGGAAAACCCCAAGATCGAGCCGGCGAGCCAGCGGACCACACGCCGAAGATTTGAACGCGCATACGATGCCTATGACATCGTTCTTCGAAATAAGGGGAAGGACGCTGCACGGCAAAAATTCCGGGACTCGGGCGTGAAGATAAGAGCAGACACTCCTCTGCTCGCAACGCAGTTCGATGACACGGACGGTGAAGTCTTTCTGATCGATGAACTAACGGGATTGCCATGGGGCAGAGCCTGGTTGACGTTGGGAATCGATGAATGCACCGCAGCGATCCTCGGCAAGGAGATCAGCGAGCATTCAAGAAATGTCTGGAGCGCAAGCAGTGCCTTGGTAAATGCCATTCTTCCGAAAAACACAGCAGACCCGGAGTTTGCCAACTGCAGGAACCCATGGTTCGCCTACGGAAAGATCGGAATCGCTCAGTTCGACAACGCGTTGTACAACCGCTCGGGCACCTTCCTCGAAGGTGTGATCGCGGACGCTCTGGCCCTACCCGGCTGGTCGAAACCGAGAGTGCCTACTGGCAAGACGCAAATCGAGAATCTGAACAACTTGATCAAGACGGACTTCACGCCCGAACTTCCGGGCTGGCGCGGTCCAAAGCGCGACAAAGCCGGGCTCAAGGAGGGACCCGGCTCGGCGATCATGTCGTTGCAGCAATACCGAAGGATGTTCAACGCGTGGGTTTGCGATCGCTACTCCTCGCGGCCGAGGGAGCACGGCAAGTCGCCCAAGCAACTTTGGGACAAGCACTTCGCCGGCAAGGAGCCGCGTCTCCCGCTTGATACGCAAAGCTTCCGTCTGATCGCGACCGCAAGGCAATCCCTGACGCTCCGCGCAAGTGGCGGAATTCTTCGCAAGGGTCTGCGCTACAAAAGTGACGCCCTGTCGAAGCTGCGCGATCGCATCGGATCGAAAGAGCGGGTCGACATTCGACTTCATCCGTACGACCTCAGCAGAATCTATGTCTTCGATCCCGTGCTCAAGCACTTCATTGTCGTGCCGTGCGTCGAGGAGCTTGATTACATCAACGGCCTTACAGACCATCAACAGTCGCTGGTCCTAAAGCTGTGCCGAGAGAACGGGCAGAAAAATCCCACGCTGATTCAGTGCATACAGGCTAAGGCCGATCTGCGCGCCCTCGCGGAACAACTCCGAAACTCACGGAAGTTGACTGAACGCAAACGTGGATACCGGATAGACGGCAACAAGGCAGTTCCTAGTCCAGGCACTTCAGTCAATTCGATTGAACCAGCGCAGCTCGTGGTCATGACAGACCTGGAGGCACGGATTCGCGCGTTGTCCGATGTCGACCTCGCCGACAACGACGAGGGCTATTCCGATGAGCAAGCTGCCTAACCAAAGGCTCGTTCGCCGCGAGATATGGCGAGGAGCACCGATGGAGGAGCGCTTCAGGTTCATGAAGACCCTTTGGATCGCCGCACCGGCACATGCTGCTGTCGTAAAGGCCGTTGCCGAAAAGGTCAGGTACGTCCAGCTTACGGATGAGTGCGAAGGGCTTCTTGTCATCTGCGGATCGGGCGGAGGAAAGACCTCTTTGTGCCGTGAGTTGAAGCGTCGATATCCGGATGACACGACAGACGAAAGAACTCTTCGCCGCATGGTAACCATGCGCATTCCCAAGGTATGTACGCGGGCTCGCCTCGCCAAGGAACTGCTATTCGGTCTAGGTGACGGCGCGTTCAATTTTGGCAACGCAGAAGACAACTTGACGCGGGCAATAGGGTTGCTACGAGCCAGCGGCGTCAAGATTCTGGCGGTCGACAATTTCCAGGACATCCCTGAAAGACGCAGCACGGGAAGTGTCCGAATCGTCGGCAACTGGTTTCGCGACCTCTTTGACGCTACAGCACTGGTCTTCCTCGCGCTCGGGACGGAGCAGGCCAAGAAGGTACGTTTTTCAAACGACCAAGTGCGGCGGCGCGTGGTCACTCAAATGCACATTCCGTACTTTTCAGTGACGCAGGATCAGGACCTCATGGAATGGATGTTCGTATTGAAAGAACTCGATAGAGAACTACCTTTGGCGGAGGATTCTAGGCTTCGCGAGCCGCAGGTTGCAGCACTGCTCTACTTCGCCTGCAATGGAATTTTTGACTACCTCTGCAAGCTGGTCAAACGGGCCATGATGCTTGCCGTCGAGCGGGGCTCGGAGAGGATCGAGATCGGCGACCTGGAAGCAGCTTTCCCGTTTATCGCAGGCGATGTCGCCGAACTGGGCAACCCGTTCGAAGCCAAATTCAAAGGGCGCGCGCTAGATCGCGCCGATGAACTCTTCCATCGAATGGAAAACTGCGTGGTCCAGTACGATGACGCCGAAGACCGCCACGGCCAGGCCAAGTAGGGTCGCTGGAAGTGTTCCTGTTCAGACCCCCACCGACTGATGGCGAGTCGTTGTCGTCTTGGCGCCAGCGCTCGGGAATGGAGAACGGCTTTCGCCTCTACCCAATCCAAAACGAGCCTCGTCGGACCGATCCAGATCAATGTCGACCGGATGTATTGAATTGGCTTCGAGACGAGTTTGGCCTTCGCTCAGATCAGCTCGCCGGGTTGACGTTGGATCGGCTGACCAGCAGGCTGACGGACAGCCCCGAAGGGCGACGAGGCCGTTGGCTTGTGCCGGTCAGGTACACAAATTCGATCTTCAACTACGGACCGACGTATTGTCCGTTGTGCCTCGCTTCGTACAAGTCTGGCTACTTTCGACTGGAGTGGCGCATCGCGTTCGTCACGGACTGCCCTCTTCACGATTGCGAGCTTCTCGACCATTGCCATGGTTGCAACGCGTTGGTCTGGCCACATCCAGCAGCGAGAGCAGAGCTTTTCGGGAGGCACCGGTTTGAACTCTTTCAGTGCGCCTATTGCCGGCACGATCTACGCACAACCAAAGTGCAGAAGACCGACGCGAGTGTGTCCGGAAGCTTGTTGAGCCTGACGGCAAGCGAGACGGTTCAGATCGGGCGAGAGGTGGTGTCTGCCAAGCAATACTTCGATGCGCTATCAATCGTGTGCCAGCTGTTTGTACGAAATCGGGTGACGGAGCGATTGGGGCGCGGCGGGACGCGATGGCGTGAACTGGCACGACGTGCACGCGTCTCGAATGTGAATCAGGTCGAAGCCATGAATGTGGCCGACCGCAAGTTGCTGGTCGGCGCAGCGGTTGACCTGATGTCTGACTGGCCTACGCCCTTTCTGAAGTTTGCGGAGGAATGCGGCGTTCAGCACCATCACTTCGTCGATGCGTCTTGCGCTCCACCAACGTGGATGGCCGGGGTGATCGGCAAATACCTTCGTGCTCAACTGCGTGGCACCACGGAGGATCAAGTCAGAGCAACCGTTGCACGATTTCAAGCGGCAGGAATCTCACCGTCCAAGGCCGCCGTTCAGACCGCCTTTGGTTGCTCAAGATTGGTTGCCATTGATCGGGTGTTTGCGATTCGCACGAAGGCATCCGAATCAGAACTTGAGACCGTGCTTTCAGCAATGATTTCGACTTCGGCAGCTAAGCAACGTCGTGTGAGTAGCCGGCTTGTTCGTCTTCGGGACTGCACGCTGACCGCAGCCGCGATGCTTCTACAGATGCCGGTGAGGTCACTGTCGATGCTGCCAATCGAGGTGATCCGTCAGCACTGTTGCGCGCTGGAACAGCTATCGCCTCGGGGAAGGTGCGTTCAGCAGCTCGTGGACGGCTGGTCAAGCGAGCTGTCGAAGGGCGCAGCTCAACTTTGGGGCGAGACGGATGCAGCACGGTTCCGAGGTGTACGGGCCAACCGAGGGTTCCTTCGCTCTGCAGATGCGTGCCTGAGGGGCGCCATGACGGAATTGGACGAGTCACTCTGTCGCGACGTTGCCGTGTTTCGGCACCTGCTGCTGACAACGACGGCGGATTTCGCCAGCGTCGACGCGATCGAGTCGTAGAGGAGCGAGGGATTGATCGTGGAACACGTGACGCGTGAATACGTAGGCGAGGGACTTCTTCAGCGTCCCGTCGCGCAGGCGGGCGAATCACTGCTTGGTTACCTCATACGGCTGGCCAAGGCGAACTTTCTGCCGGGTATTCGTGGATTGGCGTCAATCCACCGGATGAGGGCCGTCCACCTTTTGAAGGTCGACAGGCGTGAGTTGATTCAACGCCTTTGGGGTTGCGCCGGGCTCAAGCGAGACGATTCCCACATTCTCCTTTCGTGCGAGGAGCCAACACTGTTCGGCTCGTTCGCGCCTTGCCGGGTGTGCGTGCCTTGTCTCCGTGAAGCGGCGACGCCGACATTCAGGCAGGCGTGGGATTCACCCATGTCCTTGCACTGCACCAAGCATCTGGTCATGCTTCGAGATAGCTGTGCTTCTTGCGGAGCCCGTCTCGACTACCTCAAGCTCATGTCGGTGCGAAGTTGCAATTGTGGCGCAGACCTTTCAGATCAGGCAACATCTCCCGTCACCGACGATTTGGAGGCGATGCGACGCGTATTCAGTGTGAGCGGCGTCTGCGATATCGATGAGAATCAACGCGAACGCATGGCAGCCACTGTCGTGATAAAGATGGCTCACCACATCTCGGATCACGACAGATTTGTGGATACCGTGAAGGTGCGACAGCCCTTCGTTACCCATGGGGATTTCGAATGGGCCAAGCCGTGGTTTGACAGGTGGCCGGAGGGCTTTCGAGAATGCTGCGAGAAGGTGGGGTGGACGCGGGGTTCTGTACTGAGATTCGGAAGACAGGCGTACCTCCACACTCGCCAATTTGCGTTTCTGGATGATGCTTTCCTGGCGATCCTACTTCGTCCGTCGGAACATATGGACGAAGGGCCTCCCTCGATGGCCGGGCTGTTGAAATTTCCGAGAATATTTTGCCCAACGCCGATTCCACAGAGTCTGCCAAGGAGGCGGGCGGCGCAAACTGAGGAAACGAGTGCTGGTCCTGAGCGATCAACCAAGGCCCCAAGCGGAGACGATGGATTGCCGGTCACGTATCGAGGCGTGGTTGCCCCCTACCCGACCGGGAGCATTCCGATCCTGCTCATTGCGTGGTTCGCGACTGCAGCTGCAGAGGGGCGAAGTCGCGTTCGACCTGCGGACCAACTCTCTTACGGTCAATTCACGCGGATTCCCGAGATCGAAAGAAGCGCCTACTCGAAGCAATTTGCCCCCGTGAAAATTGCCAAGCCACAGAAGGATTTATTGAGGTCACGTTTCCGACAAATCGGTAGGCGGCTCCAGCTCGCAGGCGATGGATCGGACGACGTTGGCACGCTGGGCATATGCATGATTCGACCGAAGGCCGAGGAACCAGGCGAGCAGACCAGCATCGTGCTTTCAGAGTGGTTCGTGGAGCAAAGTTCGAAGCGAAACGTTGACCTCAACGCGCACTGCCTGTGGGTGCTCAAACGCGATCGCCTCGCCCTAGACCTGTACATTTGGCTTCGATGCAGGGCGGTGGATGGAAGCGGCGGCGGCACCATCGCGTGGGAATGCTTGCGGGATGAGCTTGGTTCCAACGTTCGATTGCTGGATAGGTTTCGAGACAACGTGGGACGAGCGCTTGCCAATGTGGGTTCGGCTTGTCCAAGCGTCATCGCAGCGCCGAGCAATGCGGGCTTGACTTATAGCTTTGCTTCGACCTTTGGCCTCGATGCTCGATAGGTTGCGCAAAGTGTCGGCCATCGGCGCGTTTCGAGCAGCCAACGGCAACACAAGGCGAAGCGTGACATTGGCTACGCGACACTGCGTGCGTGCCACACTGTGCCTGCTACAACCACTGGAGCCGAAGCATGGGCAATAGCAAGTACGACATCGGGCTAGAAGGCCGCCCTTGGGGAGATGACGCGCAGGCCAGACACGACGAGCTTCCGCAAAAGATCGAGATGATCCGCGGCCGGCTCTTCTGGTCGGATGAAGACCGCATCACTGTCTTGGCAGCGCTGATGCAACATGTCGGCGCCGCCGCTGCGGTGCGCATCGGGGACCCAGAGGTTTGGAAGGCTGCCGTCCGAGGTCTAGATTGAGGTCCGGCCATGGCAGCAGTCGTGTGGTGTTCCAATGCGCGGCGTTGTAGATTGTGCGGATGAACACCAAAGTCCCAGACCTACCCGACGCCGGAGACAACAAGTTCACGCTGCGATTGGAGACGGTTAAAGAGGCGGCACTGGCTCGTCTGAACCATTGCTCGAACGAGGTTTCCAGCCAGCTACTGGATTCGGTGCGAATCGTCTACAGAACTGTCGATGGGCACCTTCCAGAGGCGATCGGTACATGCTTCCTCTTAGAGCTTGATGGCTGCAAGTACCTCGTCACGGCGGCACACGTATTCGACTTTACGAAGGAGCACAGCGTGTACGTCGCTGGGGACGAGACACTGGTGCTTTTGCAGGGCAACTTCTGGGTGACGCCCACGGTGACTGGAAGCCGACGTGCGGACAAGCATGACTTCGCCTTTCAAGTTCTGACTGATGAAATGATCGCTCAGTTGGGCGCAGTCCGGTTCATCGACGCTCACGAGACATCGCTAAACCGCGGGACGATGGACGGGCGTGTGTATCTCGCGATGGGCTTCCCGGCATCAAGAAATAAGCCCAAAAAAATTGACCCATCAAGGACATCCGTTCAAGCAAGGGCCTGGACTTACCACGGTACCCTGCACACCGACGGCAAAGCCGCGCGTCTGATCGGGGCCTCAGAGGCAGACCATCTCCTGCTCAAACACAATCACAAATACTCTCGCACGTTCGGGGGACATCGCACCCGGTCAGTTAAACCGCAAGGTGCCAGCGGTGGCGTCCTGATTGACCTTGGTGTTGCCCACCCAGACAATCTCAGGCCTAACGCCCCTTGCACATGGAGGCTTGCTGGCATGCTCGTTGAAAAGCACAGCGGATGTGACGCAATCCTTGTCATAAGGATAGAGGTGGTCATGAAGGCAATGCGCGTGTCCAGGGCAACGTCGCCTTAGCTTTTCGAGGCAGAGCGCGGTAGTCCACTTCGGGCGGCCCTTGCCGATCGAGAGTGCGTCGCGAACGGTTGCTTGTCATCAACATCGACCGACGCGAACGCTGCCGATGTCTATCTAGGCGACCTGCAAGGCGAGCGGGAACATGTGCTCGAAGGTCTCCTTCGGGTCACGGCCAAGAAAATCGACCAGGCCAAAGGCTTCCTCCGTCACGAACGGCGCCTTGTCGCAGAGTTCAATTCGACCGGCCTCTACGGCATTGCGCCAAGCAGCTGCGGCCCTGTCTTCTTCGTCGGTCAGGCCACCCCCATCAGGGAAGCCGCAATCGTCCCAACGTTCGAGCTTGAACTGCGCGCGCGCACCGGTCCATGCATCGACTCGTGCTGCTTCAAGTACCTGCGTGAACGCCGCGAGCGCCCGTTCACAGTCGGCATAGCGGACCTTTGCGCGAAGCTCCTCGTGGAGCCTCTGGAGGCGCTGTCGTTGTGCCTCCATTGCGCGATCGTTGTAGGCCAGTTGATAGGCCGTCCACGCGTCCGCAGACGCATTGGGCTCGGGTTGGCTCAGTCCGTATTTGTCCAGCATGGTGCCCTCGTATGGTGATTCCTTGGCAGCGACCTAGGCTGCCATTCGGTGCTCGTAGTACGGTCGCTCGCGATCGTCCAGGATGTCGTAGAGCACCGCGAGATTCTTCGGGTCGGGGTTGAGCCAGGCGTCAATGTTTTCTGGGCGTATCGGGATGATGCAGCGGTCGTGGCCGGCGGCAGCGATTTCCTCGGGTGGCTCGTCGGTGATCGCGGCGAATGAGAGCAAGTCCGGCTCGCCGGGCCCGCTCCACTTCGACCACAGGCATGCGACCAGCATGTCCTGAGTGGGCTTTGGCCTGAACTCCAGCACGAGGTTCTGCACCGCCTCGCCCCCGGCGAGTTCCCGCCGTTCAACCTTGTGTCGATTCACGTTCTCAAAGAACGCGTTGACGACCAGGATGCCGTGGGTGTAGCCGAACTGGCCTTTCCAGAACCGCTCCAAATTGTCCCGCCTCGCGTTGTACGTGCCGGGGAACTGCACGTCATACGAAGCCGGCTTGCCGGAAGGCCGGCATTGGTATCGCATCGGCTTGATGACGCGCCGACCGTCTTCCCACACCATCACCGGCGCGTAGTGCTGCGGAAAAATGCGGTTGTCGCTGTCGTCTGGCTCGGTGCGATGCAGGTCCGACAACCTGCGCATGGTCGCCTCGATCTTTTCGGCTGCGATGCGCTTGCTTTCGGTGGCGGCCTTGGTTGTCTTCGACTGTAGTGCGCGTTCGGCGTCGGCCAAGCGCTTGCGCTGCTTGAAGACCTCTTGCTCGAACTTGGTGGCCTGTTCTGCCCGGTAGGCGTCGATGAGGGCCTTGATCTCGCGTTCTTCGTCGGTCTGAGGATGGGCGAACGCATCTTCCATCCCCTTCGGAATCTTGAGCTTGCCCTCTTCGTTGCGGCGCCAGAAGGTCTCGTAGAACTCCCGGATGCTTATCGTGGCACCGAATAGTAGGACGTACTTCTTGTAGTCGGCTTTGACCTGTGCGCTGTAGCACATCGACTCGCTCCTGAATGCCTGCTGCGTGTCAGTGTATTCACAAGGCTCTTCGCCGCTCGGCAGGCAGCCTTTTCACGTCGAAACCGTCGCCGAGGCCAACTTCGAGCCGGCCACTTGGCAAACCTGCCGGACCAGTGTAATACTGGATGCCCATACAGTACCAGCAAATGACATGTCTGCCGTCCTGCTATGGGCCGGCGACGATGATGGGCAGCCGGCCCAGGCCTTCGCACACCCATCCAAAGCGCGCTCCAGGCGGTCCCAGCCCGGAGAGCTGCCGCCGGAGATCGAGCAAGCGATCTGGCGAGGCTGCGACCTGGGGCAGCAGGCAGGCCGTGTGGTGTCGACCGGCTTCATTGCGCTGGACGCCGAGCTGCCAGGCCTTGGCTGGCCGTGCCAATCGCTCACAGAGGTCCTGAGCCCCCAGCCCTCGGTTCTGGAGTGGCGACTGATCGGCCCGGCGCTGCGCACCGTCGTTGCAACAGGTGGCAACGTCGTTGTCGTCGGACCGCCGATGCAGCCTCATCTGCCGGGGCTGAGGCACATCGGCATCGGTGAGAAGCACTTGGTCTGGGTTCAGGCCAACGCGCCAGCCGAGCGTCTGTGGTGCACCGAGCAGCTGGTCAAGAGCAACAGCTGCGGTGCATTGATCGCATGGCTGCCGCAAGCCCGTCCGGAGCAGATTCGCCGGCTTCAGGTCTGTGCCCAAACCTGCGAGGGGCCGGTGTTCCTGTTCCGCCCTGCTGCCGCCCAGCATGAATCGTCCGCCGCGCCGCTGCGGGTCATGGCCACGTTCGGCCTGGACTGGGAACTGGAGGTTCACGTTCTGAAACGTCGTGGCCCGACGCATGAAGGCTTGGTCCGCCTCGAATCGGTTCCTGGGGGCCTGTCGGCGGTGCTTACGCCGCGCCTTCAGCAACCCAGCCTGCTCATCTCATCGCGCGACCCGGCCCGGGTCAATGCTTCGGAGGTGCCCACCCATGCTCTGGGCGGCACTGCTTCTTCCCACCGGCCCAGACGCTACGCCCCCATCCGATGACGCGCTTCGAGGACTGGCAATCTGGGCGTTGCAATTCACGCCGCGTGTTGCCGTCTCCGGCGAGGCAGTGCTCATGGAGGTGGAGGCCAGCGCTCGCCTGTTTGGGGGGAAGCGCGCGCTGCGCGATCGGGTCGTCCAAGAAGGTGCCGACCAAGGGGTGAGGGCCGTCGCATGGGCGATCACCAGTTTGGGTGCCCACGCCCTCGCCCGGGCGGGTATCGAGAACGGCTTCAAGCGCCCGTTGGACGAGATGCTCGACCAGTTGCCGATGTCGGTGCTGACGGCTGTCGGCCCGCACCATGCCACGCTGGCACGGTTGGGCTGCCAGACGCTGGGTGACATTCGTCGGCTACCGCGCGGCGGAATCAGCAGGCGTTTCGACAAGGATTTGCTCGGCGCGTTGGATCGGGCCTACGGCATCCAGCCGGAGGCCCACGCATGGGTGGCACTGCCGGACACCTTCGAGGCACGCCTGGAGCTGATGTCGCGTGTCGAGATGGCGCCGGCGCTCTTGTTCGGCGCTCGGCGCTTGCTGCTGCAGATGTGTGGCTGGTTGGCGGCCCGTCACTCGGGCACGACTGCTTTCACCTTGCGGTGGTCCCACGACACGATGCGAGCAAAAAACGCTGGCGAGGGCGGCGAGTTGACGATCCGCACCGCTGCTCCAACCCGCAATCTTGAGCACCTGTGTCGCCTGCTGGCCGAACACCTCGCGAAAGTCGAGCTGCTCGCGCCCGTCGGCGATCTCACGCTCGTTGCCGACGACGTGGTCTCGCTCGACGAAAAGAGTGCATCGCTGTTGCCCGACGAATCGCAAGCGCAGGAGTCGATGCAGCTTGTCCTGGAGCGCATCGCCGCACGCTTGGGGCCTGAGCGTGTCCTGCGTCCGCTGCTCACTGAGGACCATCGCCTCGAATGGATGCAGATGTGGCAACCGATCCCACAGCCACTGCCACGCAAAACCGCCGATCCGGTCGACATGCCGCAGCCGACTTGGATACGGACGCCTCCCTTGAAGCTGGCCATGCGGGGCCCGCGGCCGATGTACCAGGGAGTGTTGCTGCTCCTGACAGGACCGCATCGCGTCGAGGGAGGATGGTGGCATCGCATCGGTGAGGGCGAGCAGGCATCGACCGGCCACGTTCAACGCGACTACTGGGTGGCACTTAGCGAAAACGCTGGTGTGCTCTGGGTGTTCAACGAACGGCTGGCCGGCGACGAGACCGCCTGGTACCTGCACGGCATGTTTGCGTGAGCGATCGGTATGGCCCAAGGTGCTGCAGTTGCGACCCCGAACTCGATTCCCGAGTACGCCGAGCTGCGCTGTGTCAGCACCTTCAGTTTCTTGAAGGGCGCGAGCCAGCCAGAAGAGCTGGTCGAGCGCGCCGAGCAGTTGGGCTACCGCGCGCTCGCCATCACCGATGAGTGCTCCATGGCTGGCGTGGTTCGCGCCCATGTTGCGGCCATCAAGCACAAGATCAAGCTGCTGATCGGGAGCCAGTTCCTGGTTCGTCACGAGGCGCCGTTCTACCTGGTGGTGCTCGCTTGCAGTCTCAACGGGTACGGGAACTTGTGCGAGTTCATCACCAAACTTCGTCGGAGTTCCGAGAAAGGCACGTACCAGCTCGAATTTGACAACATCGACAGCGCGGAGCTGGTCGACTGTGTCGTCATCGCGGCGCCGCTCAGGAAGGCCGAACCGGAGCAACTGCTCGTGGTCGCTCGATGGCTGTTGAAGAATTTCACCGGTCGGTGCTGGCTCGGCGTCGAACTGCTGCGCCAACTTGATGACGAGGCGTGGCTGCACAAGCTGCGGGAGACCTGCGAACTGACGGCGATTCCGCTGGTGGCGACCGGCGACGTGTACATGCACGTTCGATCGAGGAAGGCCCTGCAGGACGTGATGACCGCCACCCGCGTGGGCCGACCGCTGACTGACTGTGGTCGCGAGTTGCAGCTGAACGCAGAGCGTCACCTGAGGACGCGTCTTCGCCTCTCGCAGACCTACCCGTCTGACCTGCTCGCCGAGACACTGCACGTGGCGGCACGCTGCGATTTTTCGCTCGACGAACTGCGATACCAGTACCCGGATGAGGTCGTACCGGCGGACGAGACACCGGCGTCCTATCTTCGCCGCATCACGTACGAAGGTGCCGGCCGTCGATGGCCGGAGGGCGTGTCGGCCAAGGTGCACACGCAGATCGAGCATGAGCTGGAGCTGATCCGCGAGCTCAAGTACGAGCACTACTTTCTGACGGTCTACGACATCGTCGCATTTGCACGGGCGCGTCACATCCTTTGCCAAGGCCGAGGGTCCGCAGCCAACAGCGTCGTTTGCTATTGCCTCGGTGTAACCGAGGTCGATCCGGCACGCATGAGCGTGCTGTTCGAACGATTCATCAGTCGCGAGCGGAACGAACCGCCCGACATCGACGTGGACTTCGAACACGAACGGCGTGAGGAGGTGATCCAGTACCTCTACGAAAAATACGGTCGCAGCCGGGCCGCGCTCACAGCGGTCGCCATCACCTATCGACCGAAGTCAGCGATACGCGATGTTGGCAAGGCGCTCGGCATCGACCCGGCGATCATCGACGCGCTGGCGAAGAACCACACATGGTGGGACGGTGTGGCCGTGAAGACCGAGCGCATCGTCGAAATGGGCTTGTCGCTTGACGACCTGGCAATCAAGCAACTGGTACAACTCACGGGGCAACTCATCGGCCTGCCTCGACATCTGTCGCAGCACCCGGGCGGTTTCGTCTTGACCAAGGGGCCGTTATCCAGGATGGTCCCGATCGAGAACGCGTCGATGCCGGACCGTACTGTGATCCAGTGGGACAAAGACGACATCGATGCACTCGGGTTGCTCAAGGTTGACGTGTTGGCGCTCGGCATGCTCACCGCCATCCGCAAGTCGCTGGACCTGATTGGCCTGCGCAAGGGGTATGCCTTCGGGATGCAGGACATCCCGCCGGAAGACAAGACCACGTACGACATGATTTGCAAGGCCGACACGGTGGGCGTCTTCCAGATCGAGAGCCGGGCGCAGATGGGCATGCTTCCCCGGCTGCGACCGGTCTGCTTCTATGACTTGGTGATCGAAGTGGCCATCGTCAGACCCGGTCCCATCCAGGGCGGCATGGTCCATCCTTACCTGAACCGCAGACAGGGCAAGGAGCCGGTGCGCTATCCGAGCAAGGCGCTGGAGGAAGCGCTGGGTCGCACGCTTGGCGTGCCTGTATTCCAAGAGCAAGTCATGCAGATTTCCATTCTCGCGGCCGGCTTCTCGCCCGGCGAGGCGGATAGCCTCAGGCGTGCGATGGCCGCATGGAAACGCAAAGGTGGGCTGGAGAAATACTACAGCCGCATCGTGGATGGGATGACCTCACGCGGCTACGAGAAGCAGTTCGCCGCGGCGATCTTTGAACAGATCAAGGGCTTCAGCGAGTACGGCTTTCCCGAGTCGCACGCCGCATCGTTCGCGCTGCTGGTCTACGCCTCGTGCTGGATCAAGTGCCACCATCCGGCGGAGTTTCTGGCCGCAATGCTCAACAGCCAACCGCTGGGCTTCTATTCACCGAGCCAGCTGGTACAGGACGCCAAACGTCATGGCGTGGAAGTGCGCCGGGTCGACGTGATGTACAGCGACTGGGACTGCACGCTGGAAGACCTGCCTCACCCACCGGCCGTGCGCCTGGGCCTGCGCATGGTGGTTGGCCTGAAGGCGGCTTCGGCGAACCGCATCGTCAAGGTGCGCACGCAGGCACCGTTCGATGGTGCCGAGGACCTGGCCCGGCGCGCTGAGCTTGAACAGCACGAGATGACGCTGCTTGCCAGTGCCGACGCGCTGATGAGCCTGGCGGGTCATCGTCGGCAACAGGTCTGGGAAGCATCCGCCTTGCGCTCGACGCCGCAACTGCTTCGCGATGCCCCGGTAAACGAGGAGTACCTTGAACTACCAGAGGCAGCTGAGGGAGAGGAAGTAGTGTGGGATTACGCAGCGACGGGGCTGACGCTGCGCAGGCACCCGCTCGCCATCCTGCGCCCGACCCTCGCGGCCAAGGGCTTGATGTCGGCCGAGGAATTGCATGACCTTCCGAATGGTCGCGCGGTCCGTGCCTGCGGCATCGTGACCGTGCGTCAGCAACCCGAGACGGCGCACGGGACGATGTTCGTGTCGCTGGAGGACGAGACCGGGAGCGTTCAGGTCATCGTGTGGCCGGCTGTCAAGGAAAAGATGCGCGGGCCATTGCTGAGGTCGCGGTTGATGGCCGTGCGTGGGACGTGGCAGCGGGAAGGTGATGTGCGCAACCTGATCGCGGGGTTTGTCGAGGACCTGACGCCGCTGCTGGGAAAACTGGCAACGGCGAGCCGAGATTTTCGGTAACAAGGTGCTGACCTTTGCTCAATGGCGTGGCCATCTTGGCTCGAATCGATCGTGCGCTAAGCGCTCTCAGATTCCACATTGTGAATTATCTGAAATTATTCGGAGCGAATAATCGCTCGGAACACCATAAAGAGAATTCTTTATCCAATTGACGTTGACAGTCGCCTAAGTTTCGTTCTACTCTGTAAGAGAGGAGCGCGAGATGGCCACCAAGACCCTGAAAACAGTTCCCAAAATCTCGGTGAAGATTTGGCGTCCGATCATCGAGAAGCTGGACGAAAAGATCGAAGCAGCGTGTCTGCGCCGGGATGCCTACCTGGCCAAGGTTCTCGAAACCGAGCTGGGCTGGCTTGATCGGGAAGTCTCGATCCCGAACTCCAAAGCAAGTTACGACTACGTCTTCAAGCGACTTGACGACCTGGACCGCAAGCTGGTCAGCCTGGCGCTGCCGACCGAGCTGACGCAGCGGCTCAACGAAATCTGCACCCGCAAGCGCATCGTCCGCGACGCCTTCTTCAATCGTGTTTTCCTGCTGCTGGCCGCCTCGCCGAAGGTTGTCGACGCGCTGCTGTTCGGTGACGTGTCCCACAGATGGCGAACCGAAGTTTGGGGCGAGTACAAGCACGACGGCCCGTTCTTCCAGAATGGTTTCTACCCACTCGAACAGATCATCGATCCGTTCTGGGCAGTGCGATGTGGCTTGGATATGTATGCCAGCCGCACCGGGCTGAAGGACTACGTCGAACCGACAAGCGGCGAGACGATTCGGGTTCAGACCAGCCTGACCGATGAGCCGATGCCAGTGGACAGCCTGTACACCACGATCTTCGAACAAAAGGTCATGGGAAACGATCTGCACGGTCTGAGCTGCTACTTTCCGGACTGGGGCATTCCGGAGCACGCGGCAGCGAGTGCGCACAAAGCAAAGTTGGACGAACTTCTCGGCGGCTTCGAGGCCCTGCCATGAACACGCGGCACGCCGATATCCGCGCCCAGCAGCGCGGCATCCCGCCGATGGTCGATCAGCTACTCGACCTGTACGGCCAGGAACAACACGACGGCCGAGGCGGCATCGTGGTCTACCTGAGCAAGCGCAGCATTCGAAGCATGGAACGTGATCTGGGCCGACGCCCGGTGTCGCGGCTCGCGGAGTGGTTCGATGCATACAAGGTCAAGACCACGGACGGCCGAACCATCACGGTCGGTCATCGCACCCATCGAGTTTGGAGGAAGTGATGGAAACACAACCGAACGCCAACCAGCCGCCCCACTTTCCGATGCAGGAGCTGGAGCAAATCGAATCGGCCATCCAGGCGTCCCAGCGATGGCTCGCCACCCTGCAAGGGCGGCGCGAAACGCTCACAGCAGAGCTTGATCGCATCACACGGCCGCAGGCCGCTCCGGTTCAGCTAGCAACGAAGACGATCGGACCGGGCCTTGAGTACTTCGGCAAGATGACCAGGCACTGGAATTACATCGACATCCACATCGACTTGCTTCGACGGCTGTGGACTGAATACCCAGACCGCCGTGACGCGATGGCGAAGGCGATGGGCGCCCACGGGACGACACGGACCTACGCGGCTCGCACTCGTGAGGAGCTGTTTCCAGGTCAAGCGACCTCTTGGGCGCAGCGAAACAGCAGAACGCTCGTGGATGGATGGTACGTGGACACGAATCTGAACTGCGAGCGGATGCGCCGAATCCTGCCGGCCGCTGTCGAGGCTGCTGGCCTGAAGTGGGGCAAGGAGGTGAAGGCGTACTGGCGAGCCAGTCAGGTGATCGTTTGATGCTGGCGATGGCCTGCCATCTTTGCGATCGGGCCGTTCGCTGCAAGCAGCGCGTCTGTGATCCAGGATAGAGGATGGGCATCGTCTGGAATCAGCGCATCAGGCACATCGACCGAAAGGTCAGACGCCGCGAAAGCCGCGTCTTGGCCTCGCGTGATCGTGCATCCCGCCTCCGGCAGCGTTTGGGTCTTCCCTCTCGCAGTCTGACATCCGACCTAGTCTTCGAAAGCCTGCACATCCGAATGGAAGAGGGAACCAAGCCCGCAGAACAAGTTCTGCCACGCAAGTGTATCGTTAACATCCATCGGCGCTTCGACGCGCACGGGCGGGGGACGTGAGCGAAGTCATTGTCGTCATTGCAGCGGACAAGAGTCAGCGGGGAGTCGCGTCGCTGGTGTTATAGACGAGTGGCTGCAATAATCTCGGTCGACAAGTGGTCATTGACGGGCGCTGACGGCGAACAGATCGATTGGGAGCATGAGTCTTCGGTTCATCGTTGGTTACAAAACGAGCACGTACCGCGCACTTTGTTAATTAGTTTGAACGAGACGAAACTGACCGACCGGCCTCGATGGCCGGCGATGAGGTAGGAAAGGAGCACCAAGGATGGAATCACAACAATCAGCGCGATTGGCCGAGGCGGAGGCCTTGCTAAGAGGCCGCGGCAAGAGCGTCCTCGTGCAAAACGCCTACGGTCCGTCACAGAAGGTGATTTGGAGTGGCCTTGTGAGACGCCTGAACGGCATGCGCCACGAGCAAACTGGACGGGACATCACTCTGATCTGCTTGGTCGGCGGTGGGCAAGTGTGTTCGCAGACATGCTTGAAGGAAGCCCAGTCGGCTTTGATGGTCGATTGACACCTCATCAGAAGTCGAACATGAAGACACGTATCGACTCGCGCACGTTTACCTCGTGGCTTGCTGGCGAAAAGGCGCTCGCCGAGGTCACGAGGAAGTTGAATGACTGGTGCAGTCAGGAATCCATCAAGGTCATCAACGTTGAGACGTTGACTGCCCGCAACGCAGCGATGCACCAGCCCTATCCCGGAGAAGAGATAGCCGCAGTTGGTCTGCGCGTGTGGTTTGAAATGCCAGGCACGAGTAGCTAAACGAACGTTGAAGGAGACAGTCACATGAAGTACCAAATTGCGATCAACAAAGTGCGGGTAGGAGAGCTTGACGCCTGCGTGGTTCAGGCCATCCACGCGAACGTGCGACGGGACCTAAGAACGTGGGTATGGCAGATTGCAAACATCATTTGGGCGAGCTGGAGGGCCATATGCGCTGGCGTTCAAGTGCTTCCAGCCTTTGTGCTCGCGGCAATCGCGTTCATGGCCTTCTTTGACGCGTCCAGCTTCGCTGCGGTGTGGGCTGCCGCGATGAAGTCGCCACAGGACGCCGCTGAAGTTATCCGCAACGTTCTTGGCTGGACCACTGCGCTCTGCGCTTTCGCAGCGCTTATCAGCACAGTCGTCTTTGGACGAACATTCGGCTTTCGCAACATCTTTGCTTTGCGCCTGGCTGAGCAGATTCGGCAACGCATCGAATGCAGCGCTACCGGCAATGTGGAATGGTGGCAGTTGCCGGCCGCCTCCTCGCAGAGTGAACAGTCGCCGTCCCTCTGAATAGAACTATCGGAAAGCGGCTATGAACGAACAACCTGACCCGCATCGTGAGTCTCTCGCACGGAACCACGAGCTCGATCCTGACGGAAGTCGACACGACTGCAGGCACCTACATCGTCTTCGGCAAACCTTCTTTCGTTGAGGCCAGCGCGATGGTTCTCGAAGAACGGGCAGACGGCAGGAAGCTGCTGTGCGGCGCGGGGTCAAGCAACTGCGAGCAGCCCCTGCCCTGACGATCGGAAAGTTGAACGAAAGGAACGGTGCATGAGCACGCCGACTTCAAACTACGAGCAGGCAGAGGCGATAGTTCGCGAAGATGGCGCACGCTACGCTGCTGCGCTGGCCCTGGGTTGGGGCAAAGCTATTGTGCGCGCGCTAGCGATTGCGGCAGTTGGAACACCCATTCTCTTCTTCTGGCTCATTGTCTTCGCCTCCGACGGCAGTGCGATGATGATTGCAGTGACGCCCGCCGACCGACAGACGTTGCTCGTCGCCTTCACAGTGATTGCAGGGGTTGCATTCATTCTTGGGTCCAAGCCCGACGCGCTAGTGCGCGGGGAAGTTGAACGACTGCGTGACATGCTGATGGCGAAGGACATGGCAATCGACGCAATTGAAGATCGGTCGGGCGTTCCGATCAGCCAGTGGCGTTGAAGCGTAGTGCGTCGGAAAGGAACACCATGTCTCATCGCACCTATTTGTCAGTCGAAGAGCGCCTTGACCGTATCTCGAAGGATCGTAGGCTTGACCAAATGAAGTTGTGGTGTTGGGTAGCGACGCTGATCGTCATGCTCCTTGCGGGGGGGTGGCTGATCGCTCAGCTCTTTATTTCAGGCCTCAACGCGTTGTGATCGGACGAGGAGTGGAAGAAATGAAACTGACCGAGAAGCAAGCATGGATTCTTGTTGCATTGGGTGGTGCCGCTTTGATTGCGGCAGCCGCCTCGTCTCTACTCGCTGACCCTGCTGGCCCCGTTGGACTGGTGCTAATGCTTGTGGCAGTCTGGAAGCTGCTGCGGCAGTTCGAAGGGGAGCAAAACGGGAGGGCGATCCGAGCCGCCCTAGGTGACTACGAGGAGATCATCGATGGTGTGCTTTGGGTGGGTAAAGGTGCCGAGGTTGTAGTTTCAGGTCAAGTGTACCAAGTAGGAGTAGGCGAGCCTGCACAGGTTGGCGTCGTGTATTGGGAGCGACTGTGCCGGACGGCGAACGGATCATGGTTCTCGTTCCGCGTGGCTGTCAGGCAGGGGTGCGTCATTGATCGCCGGCTGACCCCATTGGACGAAGGCGAAGTCAGATTCTGGTTGCATGGCCACAAGGATATCCACGTTCGATTCTTTGGCGAGCTCCCGACTGCGTGATCGACGCGCCACGTCTCTTCTGCTTCATTTGAATTCCCAAAGGAAATCCGGACCCATGCATTTGAACCCTCGAAAGCTGACGGTCGGCACGTTGCGCAAGGCGATGGAACGCCTTCCGGACGAGACACCCGTGGTTATCGACGACGAGAGCCACCGATACCAGCCCGCAGGAAGGGCAGCGGCCACAACGGCGCTCGTTGATGGCGAGGACTGGCTGGAAGACATCTGCGACAGCGCGCCACTCGGGGAGCAAACTGAATTCGGTGTACGAGTCGCGGTCCTGAAGATAGAAGACATGTGAGCTACCGCGGAAAGCTGATCATGACGATGATTGAGACCGTCATAACAGCCGGACCGGCGAGGTCGTCTTTTTACGCCCACGGTTCGGATAGCATGCGAACCTCTTTCGGCCTGTCCAAGCTCCATTCGAGAGCTGAATGTGCATGTGCAGCCCTCGTTCGTCGAAGTGGCGATGCTGTCATCCGTACGGCTGATACCGATGCAAGGGCCGCGATTCAGAGTCTGCCGAGGGGCGGGTGGCGGCGCCTTGGTGGCCAGCGGAAAGCAGCATGACCAAGGACCAGATCGACCTCGAATCGTTCTCCGGCCGCGCTGCTGGACCACTAGAATCAGATGACATGAACGTGAAACTGGCGATGACTCATTTCCTCGCGAACTCGGTCTCTTGGTCTCTCCAAACCATCCTGGTAGCACTTGGCCTGGTAATCGGTCGCTCCTTTGGGCGTCCCTGGTTTACCTCGCCACGGTCTCTGCGTGCCTACTAGTCGTGGTGAATGCCGTGACGGTCTCAGAGGTGCTCCGGGCCAGCGATACGCAGCCCCTGGTGCGGTCGTCCGGCACGATACATACCATGATGGACGAGACAGCCAATGGTGACGTTGGTCCCAAAAGTGGCTTATGACCGCGTACGTTGTACATTATCTTGAACGAGCTGAACGGCGTGAGAGTGCCGACAAGGTTCGATCCCAGGACCATCCACCAACACAAGGAGTAGGTGTCATGCAGGCAATTAAACGATTGACTCTGCTCGCCACTGTTCGCACCTTCACCGGCCCAGACGTTGCAATCCGAGCAGTTCTCGCGGCGCTGGCCGCCGTCGTTCTGAGCGTGGCTGGGCGGAGTGCGGCGACGGCGTGCTTCACGGCGGTCGTCGCATTCGCCTTCGCATTGATTCTCGAAGTGATCTCGCGGGCACTCCGCCCGGCGAGAGCGGATCGTTCGTATTGAACGCGGAAAGGGAGCACAAGGATGATTCACTGGATCAGAGCGGGCGGAACAGTCGCTGCATTCATGCTCTTCGGGACTCTCTGTTCGGCCGCGGGTGGAATGTCCCTTGAATCAGCGAGTGCGCTTGGTGCGCTCTTCGGAGGTGGCGCCGTACTGCCCGTCTGGATGTTCGTCGCGTGGCGAGATGACAGCGGTGCGCATTGGGCTTCTGCGAGTTTGGGCTGGCTGGGCCTCGATAAGTGATAGCTCGGAAACTTTGGAGACACGTCTATGGGCATGAAACTCGCGACAGGCCACGTGAACCGTTGGCATGGCGGTTGGGGCTGGTGGGCGCTGAAGGTGGTCGTCACTGCCGCCGGTGTCTACCTGCTGGCCGGACTGTTCGGCTTGGTTCCGCTGCCAACCTAGGCACTCATCGGAAAAGGGATGGACGAATATGGATGAACCGCTCGACCCAAACGGCAAGCGCGGCGCGACTGAAAGCCTGGCTCTGACATCGAACCCATGCGTGAGCGGGAGGAGTGACATGTCGAGGGCTGCCAAGCCAGGTCTCATTATCGACAACACCAGATAGATCGGAAGGAACAGCAGGATGGAAAGCTCTCGTAGATTCTTCTTCATCGCGCTCCTGTCGGCCATCGCCGGTGGCTGGGGACCGGGCTGGCTAGGTGATCTCGCCGCGCCAGTGTTCGGCCATGAAGTGCACGCGGCGAGCGTCGTTCTCTGGCTTGGAGTCGCCGGATGCCTATTCGGCCTCGTTGCCGGAATAGCTTGCCTTGTGATCGAGTGGAAAGAGCGTCACTGCCGCAAGCCGTCCGCGGGGTCAATCTGATACTGGTTTTGCTCGGTGACCGGCCATGAACGCAAGCACATTCCTCTTTCCCGACGGCGACGGCACACAGACCTTGTTCACCGGACCGAACCGACAGCCCAAGACCCTGCTCGACGATATGACTCCAGCCGAGCGCGAAGCGCTCAGCGAGTGGTCTACCGCTCAGCCAGGTGACGCGATGCGAGGTGGCGTCATTGATCTGATGCAATGGCCCGGCTGGGAACGCGTTTTGACACGCCGCTTCAAGGAGCGCTTCGGCGTGGACGTGCCGAAGTCCAGCAGCTAGGCATCGGAAAGCAATGGCACGGGCATCGAGGCGCAAAGGTGGCAACGTCGTCGTCGTGAGACGCACAGACAAGAGCGAAAGAGGACATAGACATGCCGCGTGGTATTGATTGAAACCGAAAGCAGCTCAGACGGGCGAGCGGTCGACGCGATGGGTCGCCCAATACGTGACAACCAAGAACGTGCTGGTGGCGGCTGGGATTGGTCTGCTGTTTCTGATGACGTCCAGATTTAGGATTCATAGGCGTCCACCAAATTTAGGTGGACAGCATCTTCACGTCAGTCGGATCACGTTGGAAGGTGGCATGGCTGGACGCTCACTGGGGGAGCACTTGTGGAGGGATACAAGTTCCTGATCGCGGTTGGCGCCATCGTGTCCCAGCCCTGGGCGAAGCGTCCCCGTTGAACGAATCGGAGAGGAACTGCGATGAACCCGGCCGGGCGTAGGGCCACGAGAAAAGATATTGCGACCGATGCGATTGCGCGCATGCTCCGATCAGATTGCGCATGGCGCTACCTGACCGGCTTGCAGGTCGAGAACCTCTTGACGTTTGACCTCGCACGCTACCTTGGCGCCAATTGATCGGAAACCAGCATGAACATAAAGACTGTGAGTCTCAGCGACAAAACCTGGTGGCCGGACCGCAACGCTCTCGCCGAACGGTTCGGCCACCGCGACTGGGAGTCGTTCATTCGCCACCTTGAGGCCGGCGGCATTCTGGTGTCGCCAGTTTGGAGCCGTGACGACCGATTGACACCCCCTATGGCACGCGGCGCGGCGCGACGCCGGGCTTGTCTTACTGCTTCGACAAAATGTTGCGGTCGTGGGTCTGCCTGCATCATTCGGGCCCGAGAAGCTACGAGCCGATCGAGAAATCGAGCCCGGCGCCTACGACGACTACGATGGCAAGTACGTCGAAGCATCGGAGCCGGTCTCGGCCACCCCGCCAGCGTATGACCTGCGAGACAGTCTCAAGCAATCCGTCGCGGTGGTCGCCATGGTTGGTGTCGCATGCATCGGTATCGCCCTTCGCCTCTCCTACCTGCCGGTTGCCCGTGCCGTTGCTGTTGATAGGGTTGTGGGGAGTCGGGAAGGCCTGGCTCATGTTCGGCGATCTGCGCCAAGAGGAGACGGGCCGTCAGCCGCGCTGGTCGATGAGGCGCAATGTCATCGGTAAATTGGTGCCGCCGAGCTGGTTCGGACCGGACCACAAGTAGGGCGGAGACCAGCCGTGATCCAGATGCACGCCCAGCACTCTCGCTGACCCGGAAAGGCTCAGCGATGCGCTCCAGCTCTTGAATCCTGATGACGCTCAACCGCTTGGTCCGTTGTTCTCGTCACTGCAGGGGTCACGAGTCAGCGGTGGATTGTGTTCGCTGCTGTTATAGACAAGTGGCTGCAATAATCTGAGCCAACAAGTAGGCCACGCCCAAGCCCTGTCTTGGACCATCGAGAAAGTGAACCGATGAACTTCGATTCGATTGACGACGGTGCCAATATCAACTGGAAGCTTTGGCTCGTGTGTCTTATGGTTGTCGCGGCAATCTTCTTCGTGATGCTGCCTAAGTGGATGCGGGGCGAGGAGGCTCGTGCAGTGCTGGAGACCGCCGGCTATACCGACGTGAAGCTTCACGGGTTTGTCTTCCTGCCTTGCGGGGAAGACCTCTTCGGCATGGGCTTTGAAGCCAAAGGGCCGACAGGAAAGCCAGCCGTAGGAGCGGTTTGCAAGGGGATATTCAAGGGTGCGACTGTGCGCCTGACGAGTTGATCGAGAACCATCGATCGGCACTGTGTCACACCGTGAGGCCTCCACACGCAAATCCGGGTCAGCGCATGGCCTAAGCGATGATTGACATCCTCGAACGAGGCGGGCACATCGCGGTGACGAATCTCACGTCAGCAGAACGGGAGTAGAGCATGTACGTTCTTGGTCTAGGGCAATCGACCAGTGTGTTCGGCAGGCGGACGGTCGCGGCTGCCGATAGGTATTGGGCTCGTCGGGCGCTGGAATCGATCTCGTGGCTCTGCGCGAGACGCCGGCGAACGCGCATGGGCCGCGACGATGTCGAGGTCTGGCGGCAGGCCGGGCGCCGCTCCGCAAGAGTGCAAACGCGCTCGCGGTCCGGTGAGCTCTCGCGTAAGGGCACTTCGATTGCCCCTCTTGCACTGAGCACCCCCGCTTCATCAGGGCAAGCCCTTTGGACTGTTGACCCCGTCGGCGGCGACGGACCGCAAAGCAGTCACTTGCTATTATTGGTAGCTTGCGACCAAAATTTCGTCCCTAGCTCTTTATGTTCCGACGCAGGACATCACAGCGGGCAAGGTTTGAGTTGCACCCTTCTGTGTGACGCCTTGAGAGAGGATTGAAAAGATGGAAACGGCAGAGTGTCTTGTCAGTCGACAACGCGCGGGACAAGAATTTCACGGTGAAAATATCGAAGAACTACTTGCTGTCTGGCAGAGAGACAAATTCATTTACAAATCTCAATGGAGAAAGCTGGCCGCATTCGTGGCGAATCGTTTTGAATCTGCGTTAACAGATGATCGATACCCGGATTCATTCGATCAAGATTCTGGCGATCTAATGTTCGAACTCGCGAAATGCCTTGTCCGTCGTCACCTGAGTGACGCGACCTACCTTGTTTGCGACAAACAGCATGAATGAAGCGGCAGCATCCGGTCCTTCGAATGCGCTAAGCCGGTAGCGAGGGCGCTCCAGTGATACCCTACAAAGCCACTTCGTCGACAGACGAGTGGCTTTTCCTTTCCGCGACTTCAACGACGTGCCGTACCGTGGCGTGCTGGCGTGCGCCGCCACCACTCGCTCCAACGCGTTGCGCAAGCTGATCGACGACTTGGCGGTTACGAACCTTGCCGCCGCCGCCGACGACCACGACGCGAACTCCCAGCGCCATACGTTGGCGTATCGGAGCTGCTGACCTCGGGCGCCAACGTTCAGTGGTGGTCTTGGGTGAGTTGAAGGCGTTCCGCCTTGTCGAAGTGCAGCGGCTTCGACCGCCGTTTTGACGCATCGGCGTCGAGATTTCGCACGACGCCCGCTTTCACAAGACGCACCAGCGAGGCTTGCAACTCGCCAGGAAGCCAGTTCGTGGCTTCAAGGATGTCCGCGAACTCGGCGGCGCCAATACGGCGCTCGCCATCAGCAAGATGCTTTCGCCAAAAGGCATCGACCGCAGAGGGGCTACAGCGCCCGTCCGCAGAGCCGGTTACGGGATCGATGCCGAACAGGTCCTCGACACCAGTCGTCTGCAGGCGCGCATCGATTTGCTTGGCGGTCCGAACGCGTCGCTGGACCAGGTCCGCTCGCTCAGACATGTCCATGAACTCGACGATGCCCGTTGGGTGGCACGTCAGGTACACGAGGTGATATTTCGTTCGCTGACGCAGAGGGTCGAGCACCGTGACATAGGCCGACCGCGAACGGTACTCAGGACGGCCGCCCGGGACGCATGCCTTGAGGCTGGTGCGGTACGCGTCGACCAGCGCTTGCTCGCGCTCGGCGGGTTGAAGGCCGTCAAGGTTCACCGAAGAACCCAGCAACTTCGCCATCGCGTCCTGCCAAGCGGCCATCGAGGCGGTGCGGTTGATGAAGTTGTAGGCGAAGTTGATCAGGAACTCTGACCGTGGGCGCTGAAGCAGAGGTCTCATCGTCTCGATCCCGATGTCCTTCCATCCCTTGGGATCGACGAAGAAGAAGGTGAACGCGCTCGGCCCGCACCACTTCAAGATGTCCCGGCGCAGGTCTACAAAGTCGCCATGCAGGCAACCCTGCTCGACCGAAGGCGGCGCCTTCGAGCCCAGGAACGTCGATAGCCGATCGAACGCGCCCTTGTCTTTCTCCACATACAAGGCGCGCATCGTCGCGTCCACGCCTAGAGTCGCCAGCTTCTCCTTGCAAGCGGCCAGCGTCTTCAGCGACAACGAAATCGACGTGCCCTCCAGATCGTCGTCGGGTGCGCCCCATGGTCCTGCAAAACAATCCACGAAGCAGATTTCTGCGCGTCGCGCCTTCCTGGCGCTCATGCCGATGATGAGCACGAGCTTTTCCAGGTAACTCTTGAGGAGCGCGTGCTTCACCAGAGCCTGCTCGCGCCCTTCGTAGGCGTCCGGAATGATTGAAGTCAAGTTTCGCTGCTCCAGTGACGGCGTTGTTCGGAGTCTCTCAGGCGGCCGGGAACAGCGTTCGCTGCGCTGGCGACATGATCTGGTCGGTGTCCTTGATTTGGGCCGATGATCGGCGCTTGGTGCCATCGGCGCCGACGATCTCGACAACCTTTTCATCGAGCAGCTTGCCGACCGACTCCCGATAGATTTGAGCGGAAGCCGGCGAGCTGTTGCATGTGGTCGCGAATAACTCGCCGAAGCTGATGCCGGCGTCGTCTGCGTAGACGCGACGCGGAATGTGCTCGGTGAGCGCCGCGATGCTCGCGCGCCGGGCTACATCGTCGAACTCGAAGCCCAGGGCTGATTGGCCCAGGTACGCAGCGTCATGCGCCGGGTCGTAGCCGACCATCTGGAACATGTCGAGGCCGGCGCCGCCGTAGTGGATGAAGTAGTTGTTGTTGGCCCAGTGCACCTCGGTCATCACGTCGCGGGCGCGATGGTGCTGAGACATGTGGATCAGCCAGTAGTCCCCGTGCCCACCGCGATTACGGATGAAGAACGGCGTGAAGTGACGGGCGCCGCAGTTCTCGACGAGGCGGCGATACACAGTGCTCTGAAGGAACAGGCGCCAGTCGCGGTCCGAGGACTTGATGTCATCCACGGATCGGCCGCCGAAGATGTCTGGAATGCCGAGGCCGTCCAGCAAGTCCTTCATCTGGTCGCCATTGTTGGCGAAATTCATGAGCGAATCGACGTTGAACGTCAGGATGATCTCGGCTCTCGGCAGCGCCTCGAAAATCTTGCGCATGAGCTGCGTGGGGACATCCTTGTAGCCGTACTGATCCAGCGCGAAGATCGAGCGGCCGTTCTTCGGACTCTTCTTCTTGATGAAGGCGATGATCGCGTCGGCTCTGTCCTGGAATCGCGCGTGGTCGAGGTAGATGCCGTTGCCGATCCTGTCGCCGTAGCCTTTCTCGCGCAGCACCTTATTGAGGTGCATGTAGGCGTGATGGTCGGCCTCGGTGAAGAAGTAGTCGACCTGGAGCTGGACGGGCTTGCGCCGGTCCTTGTTGATCTGGAACTCGGCTTCGCGTGTGGCTTCGAGGAAGATGAAAGGTGAACCCTTGACAGGCTTGTGCGTGTCGTTGTGGATGTACATGCCGCCGCCGGCAAACCCATCGACAAGGGTCAAGCGCAAGACATCCTGGTTCGGCGAACTGACGAGAGTTCGGAAGTAGGCGGCGAGGTAGGCCTCAAGAATGCGGTGCTTGGCGACGCTGTGTTGCTGGATGAGGTCCGGGCCGTCCTTCCAGTTGTACTGTTTCAGCGTCATGCGGTTCTTCAGACGTGGGCAGACAGTGCTGGCATGTCGTCCCAGGTCCTGCCCGCAAGCAAGCGGCCGTTGGCCTTCTTGGAGCGGCGTTTGCCATCTGCCCCCCACCCGCCCCACTGCTTGAAGAAGAATTGCACGCCCTGCTCCTCACATTGCCGCTGGATATTTTCGACCCATTCCAACTTCATGGGGCGGGCTTTCGGGCCCGATTCTCCACCGACGATGACCCAATGGATGTTCGAGAGGTCCAGTTGGCCCACGTCTTCCAGCAGCGGCTCGACCGAGAGGAAGCGAATTCGAGCTTCGACCTGCCGCAGGCCGGCGATGCGCGGAACACCGTACTTCTTGTCCTCGACCGAGACGCCGAGCCAAGCGTTGGTCGGCACCTCGCGATTGCGGAAGAACGAGGCCAGCCTATCCGCACGCTTCGTCAGAACCTGGAAGGTGTGCTGGGGGCAACGGCGGATCACATCGAGGACCTGCGCGATGTAGTTGTCATCCACTCCCTTGTGGAAAAGGTCGGACATCGAGTTCACGAAGTACACCGTCGGCTTCTTCCTCATCAGCGGCTCGGACAGGCGATCCGGCAGGATCGTTAGCCTGAAGCCGTTCTCGTAGCCGGGTGTGCCCATGGCCTTCAGCCGCTTGGCCATAGTCTCGGCGTAGCAGTGCTTGCAGCCCGGCGAAATCTTCGTGCAACCCACGGTTGGATTCCACGTTGCCTCGGTCCATTCGATACGGCTTGATTGCGACATGAGCGCCTCCTGATGCTTCAAAAGTTGTGCAGGCGTCTAGACCGCGCGCAACACGTGCGTCACGACACCCCAGATGTGCAGGTTGTTCTTGCCGCTGATGCGTAGGTCCGCGAAGTCCGGGTTGCTGGCCTTGAGCACCCAGCAGCTGCCGGCCCGCTTCAGCCGCTTGACGGTCAGCTCGCCGTCGATCTCGGCGACGACGATTCGCCCGTCCTCGGGCGCCACTCCGCGGTCGACGACCAGCTCGTCGCCGTCTGCGATGCCGGCATCGCGCATGGACCAGCCATCGACCTTCATGACGAAGGTGCTACTCGGGTCGCGAACCAGGTGCTTGCCGAGATCGACGGCATCCTCTTGGTAGTCGTCGCCTGCTGTGGGATTGCCGGCGCGGACACGGCGGCCAAGAGTCGGCACCGCGGTCGCGGTCCGGCGGACCGCAACCGGAGCGAGCTTAGGGCCTGGGGTCCTGTCCAGCGTCGGGTGCTTCAGCGCGTCGAGGTACTGCGCAACTACAGGCACAAGGCTTTGCGGCACACGCACGGTCTTCGTGGGTTCGCCGTAGGCAAGCTTGCGCCCAGCACCCGATCGGGTGCCACCGTGGCGAGGCTTGGACGGCTGCGGCTGCATGATTTCGTGACGAAATCAAGGCTATCACGCGAGACCTATCAAGGGAAGCCGTTTGGGCCGTTGGTACCGGGATCGGGCCGAACCTTGCACCTGATCCCCTGATTCCTGCCACGTGCACGGAATGGCGATGGGCAACGCACGATTGCCCGACCTGGCCCATCTCGCGTTGAGATTTCTCCCAACCCATTTGTGAAAGGAGGCAGCAATGCCAACCACCAAGACGGCCTACGTCCCGCCTGACAACTTCGGAGATAAGAAAGGACTCGCCATCAACCACACCGCCGCAGCACCACAGTCCACCGTGGACAAGGTCGCCGGGCTGCGTTCAGAGACGCCGCGAGCCTTGACGCGCGACGAAAGCCCGCCTGTGGACAACGCAGCATTCGACACCTACGTCCTTCGGGAGGGCTTCCAGGCAATCCAAAGCGTGATGATCATGGAGGCCTTTCTCCTGAGTGCTGCGCAGCGATGCGTAGCGCTCAGGCACGAAAGCGACGGCCTTGACGACGATGATGCTCTCGAAGCGTTTCACCAGAGCGACCGAGGGCGCGCACTGTTGATACTGGAGGACTGGTTCTGCTTGCAGAGTTCGGACCTGGCGATGTTCTTCCAAGAAACGAGCGACTACTGGGAGCAACCGAAGCAGGTCCGCAATCGGTTGAGGCAGTTCGCCGAGACTCTTGTGGGCAGCGTGGGTCACCCGGATCGGATCGACCGCGCCAGGCAGATAGCGGTTTGGCACAGCGAAAGTCGTTGAACGCGACACCGACAAGACCGTGCCCGGTTTCGTTGAACTTCACGACGCTCCCGACACGGTGGCCCAGCGAGAAATGGGTTGCAGGTCTGGACCGCATGTCGAATGGCACAAGTGCTGTCCGGTTCGTTGCTGGACATGTCCCGATGAGATCGTCGTGTGCTTCAGCGCCATCGTCGACAAATCGCTCAAGGTCTACAACGTGTTGACGTTGAAAGCCGCGCCGTTCCGGATGCCGCGAGGCGCCGATCTTGACCCTCCCCCGCCCCGTTCACCCAAGGTGACGGGGCTTCTCTTTCAGGAAATGGCATGAAGCGAGGGCGGCCCACGTGCCAAAAACATCCAAGCCCAGAACAGGCCTGCCGCGTCTACAGGTTCCGCCACTCCAGGAGCACGTCGGTCAGGTCCGGATGGGCCGCCAAAGTGCCGGGGTGCAAGGGCTGGTGCGCAGGGTCGGAACTCAGATCGACGCCAGTGGCGTCGGCGACGACGAGGCCGACCAAGGTGCTGCAGTACAGCGCGTCAGGTATGGGGACGGTGCCAGGAAACAACTTCGAGATGATGGCCTGGATGACCGAATACGGCTCGCCGTCGTGCTGCTGGGCAAACACCGAGATGTTGGCGATGTCGGCTATTGGGATCGCTGGGTCCGAGAGCCGACGGACCTGGATCGCTCGGGTCTGGCAGTAGTTCCAGACAGACTGTGTGGACACGCCCACACCGAAGGTCGCGTCGACCACCATGCCGCCACCGATGTAGATGGCCGCGTGGGAGCAGATGCAGCCCGCGCGGGTGACAGCACTAAGGCTGGCGGCCTGCGAGGCCTGGATCGCGTAGCCGATCGCGTTCGGGCTGCGGTGGACGAGAATGATGTCCCCTTCGCGCCAGTCGCTGAAGTTCGGCACGTAAGTGCCAGGCCAAGCCCCTGGAACGGGCGACTCACGCAGAGGCGCGACCACACCTCCCGCTAGCGTCGACGGCGGGAGGACTCGGTTAGACAACGGCTGTCGCGGTCAGGACCCGGGGAAGCTTTCGCGTCACCGTACAGACGACTTGCTGGCCTTCGTGCAACGCGGCCAGATCGACACCCTGCGTCTTGCGCGTGAGCGCATAGAGGTGCCCGTCACCATCACGAACCTTGACCTGGTGGTACTCGGGGATCAGAGCCACGACAACGGTGCTGACACGACGAGTTTCGCCCGCGTCTTCCGAGCCGGTTTGCTCGCGACGTGAATTCACAGAGAACGCGTAGTTCGTCTGAAGATACATGGGCGGTTCAGCCATCGTTCCCTTATATCAGGTGTGTAGAGGTGCAGCAACCAACGCAGCCACGGGTGGTTGGAGCGCGTTCCGCCCATGTGCGTTCCTGCGCAACGAGCAGTTCGCGCAACTTGATTTCGTGTCGCATTCAAGGCATCGGGTAAGTCTTCCGTGCGTTGAAGCCCAATTTCCGCTCCGTCATGCAATCAAAGGCTCTTTGCATGCATTGAGGCGAAAAATGCTTGCAACGATGGTGCTACTTGCTTATCATGCAATATCGATCACATCCCATGGCTTCGGAGCCGAATCGCATGAACGACATCCACATGACCTTCGACGAATTGCTGACGATGAAGGCGCTGCAGTTCAAGTCCAGCCTGAGCGGACGCGCCAGTAGCGCCTTCCTAGGGCTCATGCTGGAGAAGGATGAAACGCAGGCCGAAGCCATCGGCATGAAGAACATGTGCTTCCGCGTCAGCCCGCTGCTGCAAGCCAGGTTCGAGGTGAGCCTGGATGCGCTCGGAATGTCCAAGCAGGAAGCGCTGACCGAGGCCCTCCACGAAATGCTGAACAAGTACGACGCCAAGCTGCGCGAAGTCGGGCTCGGGCCTCTCGATTACGAGAGCCGCCTCAAGGAATTGGGCTTCGCGCTGTCGCCGCCTGACGAGGACGGCTCACAGCGGCTCGTTCGATTTGCGAAGGAGGGTCACTGACCATGGCGTTCGAATCCTTCGATGATCTGGCCCGTGTCGGCCTCAAGCGCGCAGCAATGAAGGCCCCGCGAGTCCTCGTGAAGTCCGAGTTCAGCGAGCGCCAGCGCTCGCAGACGGTGTTCCGGTTTTCGGACGATCTCGTAGAGCGCGCGGGCTGGGTGCCCGGCGAGGACAGGATCGAACTGATGATCGATCGCACCGACATGGCTATCCGAGCACGCAAGGTCGCTGTTGGCGGCTACAAACTCATCGCCAACCGCAGCGCTCGCCCATACCTCAAGTTTACGGCCGCGCGAGGCATGCCGATCGCCGATGAGCCTGCCGAGGCTACGGATGTAGTCGTCGTCGGCGGTGAGTTGATGTTCGTCTTACCTGAGGGGGTGCGGCTCGCAGCCAGCTGAATGGCGTCGCCCTGATCGACGACGGCTTTCGGCCATGGATGCGCCTTGGGGGCAAGATCGTCGCTCTGTGCGACGGAGAGCTTCCGCAGATGAGGGGCGGCATGGTGGTGCCCCGATCCGCGGCTGGACTTCGACCCGCTTGCTGACGGCTCGTCGCCCTCGGCGACACGCTGACCAGCACCTGTGGGCCGCGATAACCGGGTTACCCGCCGACGCCCGCTCGCCTCCGTGAGTAACCCACGCTAGCTCGCGCTGTGTGCTGGCTGCGGGCCCTTCAGCAATTACTCGCGCTACTATCCCCGCGGACCTTGGTCACAGGCGGAGGAGCCGCCGGACACCGTTGCACGACTGACAACGAAGGAGCGAGCCGTGCCTGAATCCGATCTCTCGCCTCACGACATCTGGGTGTTCGGCTACGGGTCCCTCATGTGGGATGGATGGGAGAGGGCCTTCGAATGCACGCAGCGCAGGGTGGCGACGCTGCCGGCCTACCGGCGAATCTTCAACAAGCTATCCGTCGTCCGGTGGGGGACGAAGCTCGCCCCCTGCCCGACGCTCAATGTGCAGGCCGATGCACAAGCATCCTGCGTGGGGATGGCGTTTGCATTCGCACCGACCAAGCGCGAAACGATTCTTGCCGCGCTACGCAGGCGAGAAGGCAAGGGCTTCGAGATCAGGCCGGTCGCTATCCGACTTGCCGACGGCATGGAAGTTGAGGCCTTCGCGCCTTTCTATGCTGGCACCGACGTACTCGACGACGTGACTGTGGCTGAACAGCTGCGCATGATCCGTGCCGCATACGGCACTGCGGGTACTGGCGTCGATTATGTGCGTGGCCTCGCCGAAAAGCTTGAGTCACTCGGTATTGGCGATCCTACGGTGCGCGATCTGTGGTCTGCACTGGCTAGGCAGACACGGACAGAGTAGGCAAGGACGATGGCAAAGGGACAACTGCGCGGCACAGCCAAGACGATCACATTTGTGTACCTCTACATCGGTGCAAAGGACATGCTGGAGCGGGCCGAAGTTTCGCAGGAAGGCCAGCTCTACACCGTGATGGCGGCGCTGATCTTCTGCGCCTTCACGCTTGAGGCGTACATCAATCACCTGGGCGCGGCCCGCCATCCAGACTGGGAAACACGGGAGAGAAAGAAGCCCGCGAAGGACAAGCTCAAAGAGCTTGCGAAAGAGGTTGGCATAACCGCGGACTTCGGCAAGTCGCCTTACAGCTCAATGCGAAGCCTGTTCACCTTCCGCGACACGATCGCTCACGGACGCACGACCCGTGTGACCGTGGACAAGCCGATCGTGCTGGACGACCGGCGCCTGACGCAGCTCACAGGCGCTGCGGATTGGGATTCCCTGGCCACAATCGAGAACGCACGGCAGGCGCTCAAGGATGTAGAAACCATCGTGAAGTCGTTGCATAAGGCAAGCGGCTTTACGGGCAACCCTTTCTCCCATTCGGGCAGCGGGGTTTACGCGATCACGAGCCGGTAGGGCGCACGGTCGAGACAGAAGTCCAGCGATGCGGCGACGCCGGCCAGGCCCCGCATTTCAAAGAGAGCGAGAACAATAATGCCAATCTTCCAGGTCACGCCCACGGAACTGAAGCCTGTCTCGGAGACCACGTTCGGTGCCGAGGGCATCATGGAACGCAAGGACATCCAACGCATGCTGCGGGAGCAGATCAGCGTTGTGGATGATCGACTGATGGTCATCGCCGAAGAGTTCGGAGATTGGCTCGACAGCTCCCGTCGGATTGACCTACTATGCATCGACTTGGAAGCCAACCTCGTCGTGGTCGAGTTGAAGCGAACGGAAGATGGCGGCCACATGGAGCTGCAGGCCCTGCGCTACGCAGCGATGGTCTCCGCAATGACCTTTGATCAGCTCGTCGAGACCTTCGCTAGGTACCGGAGCAAGGCACAGCCCGACATTGAAGGATCGAAGACCTCAATCCTGCAGTTCCTGGGTTGGGAGGAGGTCTACGAAGACCAGTTTGCGCAGGACACTCGCATCGTCCTCGCCGCGGGCGACTTCAGTAAGGAACTCACCACGGCCGTGATGTGGCTGATCGAGCGCGGCATCGACATCCGCTGCGTGCGAATGAAGCCCTACAAGATGAGCGACGGCACTGTTCTGCTCGACGTGCAACAACTGATTCCGTTGCCGGAGGCCACCGACTTCCAGACGCAGATCGGCGTCAAGAAGCAGGCGGAGCGCCAGAGCCGAACGGATCGACACGAACTGCGCTTGAAGTTCTGGGAGGGCCTGCTGGCGCACGCCAAGACAAGGACCGACGTGCACGCCAACCGCAAGCCGACACAAGACGGATGGATGTACGCTGGCATCGGGCGCTTCGGGTTCTCGCTGGGCTACACGGTGAGGCAGACGGACTCTCAGGTCGAGCTGTGGATTGCACACGGGAGCGGCCAGACAGCCAGGAACAAGGCGGCCTTCAAGGCGCTTGAAGCCCAGAAGACCGCCATCGAAAGCGACTTTGGTGCGTCGCTCGACTGGCAGGAACTGCCGGAGGGCGAGGGCTGCCGCATTCGCTATCTTGTCGACGGAGGCTATAAGTCGCCGCAAGATCAATGGCCGATCCTTCATGCGAGCCTGGCCGACGCAATGGTTCGACTTGAAAAGGCCATGCGCCAACGAGTTGCGCAACTGACGCTTTGAGCAGACACGGCCAAGGACACCTCAGCCTCCGTTCAGAATTCGACCAATTCGGTTCGACAGCGCGGCCATCCGGAATAAAATGCGGGACGACCGCCGGTGTATCCGCGTCTTAATGGCGTCACGGCCGAGTTGCAGATGCCCAGTAGCTGAGCGTAGTCTGTAACTCTTGTTTTGCCTCGGGAACTGGCCCGAGCACAGGGCCTGTTGCCGTCCGCAAATCCGCTGGCACAAGACATCGCTTCCACTCGCTAATCTTTTGTCACCCATCGGCGAGTTGGCGATGGGCTGGTCTCGTGACATCGACACGAGCGAGCCCTGCTTCATCACGGAAGCCCCTTCGCCCGGCCGGCGACGACGGATGGCAACGAAGTCCGCTTGCAGCTATAGGTTAAGTTCCCACGCAGGACATCACAGCTCGCAAGGTTGGAGTTGCACCTCCTGTGTGACGCCTTGAGAGAGGAATTGAGAGATGGAAACGACAGAGTTCCTTGTCGGAACTGCATTTGTTTTCGCGCTTCGCTCCCTGGAGAGAGACTGCCGGGACGCAGCACTGCGCCGTCGATATACCGAGTTGATAGAGCAGATTCGAAACAGCCATCCCGAAGCCCGCGGCGCGGATCACGCAACGGCAGTTGGCACTGACCTGCAGCGTAGGGAGGGATTTCCAAGCTGGCTTGTACCAATTAAAGTAAGTGAACTGTTGGTTCAGTTGAGAGCCATGGAGTTCGATGGTTCTCTGGCAGCGCTTTCTGCTGAAAGCGATCCAAAGCAACTTGCCAAATCTATTGGCCAACTGATTGCCTGGGCCGCCCTAGTTTCGATCAGGCATTACACACCTGGCAACTCAGCTTTGGTTTCGGGCTGGGGAACGATCGGCTCTTCTTCCTTTGGCGTTGCCCTTGAAGGAACCAGTGAGGACGATGTCTATCGCGAGGTTTGCGAAACCCTCCGTGAGGTAGCAAATGCCAGGAGCATCGACTGAGAAAGCGGATTAGCGCAGAGCTGATTGAATTTTTCCTTGCGACCGAAGCCTGCGTCCAGTCGACAACCAGCCGGACAAGACTTACACGGTAAAGGTGTCGAAAAACGACTTGCTCTCTCGCAGAGAGACAAGTTCATTCACAAGTCTCAATGAAGAAAGCTGGCCGCATTCGTTGCGAGTCGTATCGAATCCGCGTTAGCTGATAATCAGTCCCCGGATTCATTCGATCAAGCTTCTGGCGATCTGCTGTTCGAACTCCCGAGGAGCTCAGCGCATCGTGAGCCGATTGCCGCGAGCTGTCTTGTTTGCGACGAGCAGCAAGAGTGATGCGGCCATCCGGTCCTTCGAATGCGCTGAGCCGATAGCGAGGACACTCCGGAGATACACCACAAAAGCCACTTCGTCGACGGACAAGTGGCTTTTTTTGTTTCCCCAACTTCATCGACGTGCCGCGTGCCGTGCTACCACTCGCTCCAAGGCGTCGCACACGCCGGTCGAGCACCTGGCGCCCGCGGCTTTCGCCGCCGCCGACCACCACGACGCGAACGCCAAGAAGTGGGAACGACGCCACTCGGGTGGGATTGCGCATTAGGTAGTCCCATTCTGTGCGACGACTGAATTGGGCTACAATTCTGACCGGCCGCCGAAATCTCGTCGACCAGTCAAAGCAACACACGTATTCCGGAGTAGCGTCATGGCACGCGTCTGTCAGGTCACGGGCAAGCGCCCGATGGTGGGTCACAACGTGAGCCACGCCAACAACAAGACTAAGCGTCGGTTCCTGCCCAATCTGCAGTACCGCCGTTTCTGGCTCGAAAACGATAACCGCTGGGTACGCCTGCGCATCAGCGGCGCCGCATTCGCCTGATCGACAAGGTCGGCATCGAGCAGGTCGTCGCTGATCTGCGCGCTCGCGGCGAAATCTGAGGAGCCCGTCATGGCAAAAGGTGGACGCGAGAAGATCAAGCTCGAATCGACCGCCGGCACCGGTCACTTCTACACGACCGACAAGAACAAGAAGACAACCCCGGAGAAGCTGGAGATGATGAAGTTCGATCCGACGGCCCGCAAGCATGTGGCCTACAAGGAGACGAAGTTGAGGTAAACCGTTGGAGGGACGACGATCCCATTCAGCCCTAGCAGCCGACATCGCTGCCTTGTGGCAGCGTCTCATCTTTGTTCGGCCTCTCGGCAGAGAAATAGAAACGTAGCGCATGGCGTGGCGATGCGGCTACGTAGTGCCCTGAACACCGAGCTGCTAGGTCATGAACTCGACCTGATCGCGATCCGGAATCATTGGCACTATGGGCGCCCGAACCTCGACTGCATCTGCGGCACCTCTTCGCTGCTCTACACGATCACGCAACCTGCTGGCGAGGCGGGCGGGCTACGGGCCTTTGGGTTCTCGGGCGTCCGGGCGTCGGGTCACGCCCCGCGAGTCCGAGTGGTGCCGGCGAGGGTTGAGGTTGCGCATGTGATCAGCGCTGGCGTCCTCTAGCGAAGTCTTCGCAAATCAATAAAAGCTCGGCTCGCATCGAATCACCAATCACGTCGAGGCATCCTTTGCTGGTACGCCATCCTTCTTTGTCTGCGGCGGCCAGATGGTCAAAATCCAAATTGCGCCGAAAACCAAAAGGTCGGCGCCGGCGTGGAAGGAGCGCAGCGCTGTCAATGGATATGGCTCGGAAGGGTCCGTCATTGCTGGAATGATGCTTTTGTCCAAGGCGCCAGTGAGAAAGCCGTTGGCCGAAGCAGTATGCAGTACGCCCCACAGAAATTTGCGTTGCAACCAGATTTCGGTCATGCCTGCCAAGTTGACCCATGCGAATGCAACGAATATCACGCTCGCAAGTACCGCCATCCGCTTCGACCGGTGACTGCTTCCAAAGAATGCGATCAACGCCGCCGCGACGCTGATATAAAAACCCCAGAAGGTTTGCAGCGCCATGCCGCGCTCAAGGAATTGGACTAGGACAGTTTGGATGTTCATTGAAGCTGATGCCGCAACCTCACCCGAAGGACCTTTGGCGCCTTCCGCCACGAACGCTCGCGCCCGAACGGCGGTCCGCCACCGCGGTTCACCATCGTGGGCTCACCGTCCTCGCGCCAAACCTCGCCGGCCTGATACCACGCTTCGTTCATGAGATCGCCTGGTTGCTCGTAGAAGCGCCGCACGGCCGGTAGGTCACCATCGCCGTGTTTTAACCCATCGCGGAACCATATCTGCAAGATGACGCGCCCCCTATCCTCAATCTTGATGAGCGCCGGTTCGTGGTCGTCTCGCCACGTCGGACGATCGCACCAGACGGCGGTACAGATTCTTCACGGCATCGAAGCCTCGGCCAGGCACAACTCCATGGCCGAAGGCTGAGGCCGGGCCCGGCGGCGTGTCGATTTGGGGCATTGGGGGCCAGTTCATTTCGAAAACCTCTCGCTTGAAGACATCCGCGACGAGTTCTGAGACACTTGCGGTATGTCCGCCGTTTCCGGCCCCCGTTCTCGCAAACCCACCGCCGGCGCCAGTTCCGGCCTGTCGTCGATCGGCTACGCCCGCGCTTCCTCCAGCGATCAGTGTGTGGCAATGCAGCCCGATATGCTGCAAACGCCTTTTCAAGGACCGATTTTCCGACCATCTCGCGAATCGGCCCGGTTTGGCCGAGGCGCTATCGCGTGCGCGTGGCGCCGACACGCTGGTCGTGTGAAAGCAGGACTGCCTCGACCGCAACGTACGAGCGCGTTCAACTACGCGATCAGCGCGATGAACTCCAGTCGTCGGCGGTGATTTGATGTTCGTCTTACCTGAGGGGGTGCGGCTCGCAGCCAGCTGAACAACGTCGTCCTGATCGATGACGGTTTTCGGCCATGGATGCGCCTTGCAAACAAGTTCGTCGCTCTGGCAATCCCTGGCGCTACTATCTCTCGCGGTGCTTGGCCACAGGCGGAGGAGCCGCCGGACACCGTTGCATGACTGACAACGAAGGGAGGAACAAGCCTTGCCTGAATCCGATTTCTCGCCTCACGACACCGGGGTGTTCGGCTATGGGTCCCTCATGTGGGATGGATGGGAGAAGGCCTTCGAATGTACGGGTAACGGAGACGCCGAACACCAAGAACGCGCTGTTACAGTTGCGCGTTCAGGCTGGATTCGTACTGTCTGCACACGAGGCGCGCGGTCCTTCTCGCGTGTGGAGGGACACCGGTCCCAAGCCCACATCTGCCTTGCTCAGAGCGGGGCATCCGGCCTCCAACGACAATAAGCACGCCTGGGGGAGTGAGCATGTGGCACGACATCGAGGCCGAAGTTGACCTTCTCAACTTTGGCCTGGTAGCCAACGCAGCAGCGACTCTTATACGGGACGCTGGGGATACGCCACTGACCATCGGCGTATCCGGGGGGTGGGGGGCGGGCAAGTCAACGCTGGTCAAGCTTGTCCGTGCGCATTTGGAGGCAAGCACCAAGAAGGACGGCAAACAGTCGTTGTACATCCTGATGGAGTTCAACGCGTGGCTCTATCAAGGCTACGAGGATGCCCGACAAGCCCTGCTGCAAGCGGTTTCCGACCGTCTGGTCGAAGAGGCAACGAAGCGCAAGACCTTCGTTGATAAGGCCATGGACTTGGCCAAGCGCGTGAAGCTTCTTAAGGTTGGTCGACTGGTCGCGCCCGTCCTTGCCCATGTGGCCATAGGCACCGTAGCTGCCGGGCCGCTGGGCGCGCTGTTCGGTGCCGTCAGTGGCCTGGTTCAGGGCCTGGGCAATGACGACAAGCGCGCCGAGGGCCTCAAGGCTGTCCAGGAGGCGTATTCCGAGCTGAGTCCTGAATTCAAGGACATCATCGGCGAAAAGAGAGAAGCCTCGCTGCCCAAGGAAATTGAGGGCCTTCGCAAGGCGTTCGTGGAGTTGCTGGAAAAGCTAGACATCCGCTTGGTGGTGTTTGTCGACGACCTCGACCGTTGCCTTCCGACGACCGCTATCGGGACCTTGGAGGCCATGCGGTTGCTGCTGCACGTGAAGCGAACGGCCTTCTTGATCGCCGCTGACGAAAGCATGATCCGCGGTGCGGTCCGAGCGCACTTCAAGGGCGTCGACATCGAGGAAGGGCTGGTCACCAGCTACTTCGACAAGCTCATCCAGATACCGTTGCGCGTACCAAGGCTCGGCGTGAGCGAGGTGAAGGCATACCTGGCTTTGCTCCTCACCGATCTGGCCGTCCGGCAAGAGCGCCTGTCGGCCGAAGTGCAGGCGCGAGGGCAGAAGGCCGTTCTCGATCGCCTCAAAAAGTCCTGGGAGATAGGAATAACCAGAGAGTTTCTCGATGAGGCCTTCAAGGCAGGAACCTCGCAGGTGGCCAAGGAACTCGACATGGCTGACCAGCTTGCGCCGCTGCTCGTAACGTCAGCGGAAATCGCTGGCAATCCACGCCTCATCAAGCGCTTCCTCAACAACCTCATGATTCGGCAGACCGTCGCCACCGCGATGGAAATGCCTCTGGCGTTGGAGGAACTGGTCAAGGTCCAACTCTTCGAGCGATGTGCTTCGAGCGCAGCGTTCGAGTTCTTGACCAAGTCGGTCGCCTCGGGTCCCGATGGGGAGGCCAGGTTCCTCGCTGCAGTCGAGAAAGCCGCCCAATCCGCTGAGAAGTACGAGCCACCACATCCCTCTTGGACAGGTGATTTCTACGAGCAGTGGGTAAGACTGAACCCGCGGCTTGCGGGTAAGGATTTGCGTCCCATCCTCCACCTCAGTCGAGACCGCAGCTTGGGTCTTGCCGCATATGACGAGTTGTCGGCTGAAGCCAAGCAGGCGCTGGAGGCCACCATGGAAGCTACCGAGGTATCGAAGCTCCTGGTGGGTCGATTGGCGGCTCTAGGGGAAGGTGATGTCTCGCGAATTCTGATTCGAGCTATCCGCAAGGCTCGGGAGAACCATTGGCAGGAGGCTGACATCGTTCGCTGCCTCAACTGCACAACGGCGCATCCTCAATTGGGGTCGCAGCTTGCACCCGTGCTCTCCGAGGTTCCAGGCAACAAGCGCCACCTTGCCCTCATGCCGTTGCTCCAGCCTCTGGACTGGGCTCAGGCCGTCTTGAATGGCTGGGCCAACGACCCTGAGACCCTGTTGAAGTCTCGCCAATACCTTCTGAAGAAGGCGGGCAAGTAGTGGGCACGTCGACATCCAGCGCTGGGCCTTTGGCTGGCGCGAGTCTTGATCCGCCTTGGCTCGATGACATCGCCGAGGAAATTGGCGGAGGAGGGTCGATCCCACCTGATGACGAGGAAGAAGTTACCTCGCCCGCTGGCGCCGCCGGAGTAGCTCCGCCGGCTCGTTACGGCGACGCCCGGCGGGAGCTGGGGAAGTACCTCAAGAACGGCGACACCCAGCACCTTCGCAAGGCCCTAGGGCACTACTCCAGCCGCGGAAGTGGCGGAGCGAAGGCTGCTGCCAGCCGAATGCGGGCTTCTACCCGAGCGGGCGCCACGCTCTTCTCATTCCTCAACGCAGTCAGCCAAGGCTCGTCTGCCGAGGCTCGCCGATGGGTCGAAGACCTGCGAGCCACCAATCCGTCTGCGGAAGACGTGGTGGACGCCATCGTTCGCGAACTTGCGCCTGCAGGCGGAAGTGCTGACGAAGAGTCGTTTCGCGACGCCATGGCGCAGGCTCTGTCCGAGCTGATCAGCGACGACCCGAGCATCGATCCTTTGTCCATGGGCATCGACCACATTTGGGAGCTGATGAAGGGCTATCTCGCCACCGAAGCAGCCAATCGCCTGTGCTTCGACCTGGGTCCCATCTTCGAGAGTGCGCAGCTCGACCCAAGAACTGTCGTTATCCGCGAGCGGGAGATGCGACGCTTCATTAAGAACGAGATTGGCCTGCACGTAGACCTGCTCCGAGGCACGAATGCAAATCCAACCCGCCGTCAACTCGATTCCATTCTTCAAGAGGCGTTGAAGATGACGTTCGAGCTGTTCGAGGCCGACCTATGACCAAGGTCTTCTGTGCGCCGAAGGACCTCATTCCGAAGGTCCGCCGCAGTGATGTCACGTACTTCTCCATGTACGGGCACGAGGGACTCCCCGATGTGAGCACGGTAGGCACGTCGCTCATCGATGACATCAAGCGCGCGGGAATTGCGCCCGGTGCGAGGAGCTGGGACTTCCTGAGCCTGGCTCTTGCGGCTAGTGCTGCTGACCACGCAGTGGAGCGCAGTGTCTCCGCGGACGGATGGACGCGGATCATCGAGTTGGAGTTGGTCCTCTACGATCCGGAGCCGTTCGAACAGCTTGCAGAGGAAATCCAGCAGGCTCTGCGCTCTCTGACCGGTGACTTCTGGCAGATCACCTTCTTGGAGGGTGGCTATCCACCGCCGGCGCCGAAGCAGCGCGTTGTGCACGAGGCAGACTGTATTTCTCTTCTCTCCGGTGGGCTGGATAGCCTGGTTGGGGCGCTCGACCTGACCGCTGGCGGACGTTCACCCATTTTCGTTTCCCACATCGCCAAAGGTGACTCCGATACCCAGGTTCTGTATGCGCGGACACTTGGCGGCGGTGGCCGCCATCTTCAGTGGAATCAGAACATCTGGCTGAAACCACAGCGCGATGGCGAGGGCTCCACGCGCGGTAGGTCTATCGTATTCTTCGCCTTTGCTGCCCTTGCCGCCGATAGCCACGCGGATGGACATGGCAGCGCCTCGGTTGAAGTGTTTGTGCCAGAGAATGGCCTGATCAGCTTGAACGTTCCGCTGAATGCTGGACGAGTTGGCAGCCTAAGTACCAAGACCACTCACCCCGTTTTCATGCGGCGCTTGCAGGCCGTCTGGTCCCGGTTGGGTATTCCTGCCCTTCTGCAGCTGCCTTACGCAGCGATGACGAAGGGGGAAATGATGAGAGGTTGCGCCGACGGGTCGCGCTTGGCTGGACTGGCCGGGCAATCGACGAGTTGTGGCCGGTATGCGGTTTATGGTCTGAAGCACTGTGGTCGATGCGTGCCCTGCCTGGTGCGGCGGTCGGCCTTCCTTTGCTCGGATATTGCCGACACCACCGCGGCGTATCACTATGCTGATTTGAAGGCCGCCCAACCCGACAGAGGGCCCAACGACGTGGCCGCTGTCGCCACTGCGGTGCTGAAGGTCGAGGACGTGGGCGTCAGAGCCTTCACAGCGGGCCAATTTGCCTTCGCCGACCCCGCTCAGCGCGCTGATTTTGAAGGCGTCGTTGAACGTGGGATGGTCGAGCTGGGTCGCCTTCTTCGCAATCATCGTGTCCTGTGATTGACTTCCATTCCCATCTGGACCTCTACAAGGACGGCCTGGCGCTTGCACGAGAGGTCAACGACCGCAACGAGTTCACCCTCGTCGTGACCACCAGTCCACGCGCCTACGCCGCCACCTCGCGAGTGTTCTCCGGCCTGCAGAACATCAAGGTGGGCCTCGGGCTGCATCCTGAAGTGGCGGAGGCGAAAGCCAAGGAGGTTGATGCACTCGTCGGCGGAGTGGCAGGCGCTCCATTCATCGGCGAAGTCGGGTTGGATGGATCGCCCCGGTTCCGATCGAGCTTTGCTTTGCAGGAACGCATCTTTCGAGCAGTCCTCGCCGAGTGCAAGCGTCAGGGTGGCAGGGTCATCAGTATCCATTCCCGCGGCGCGGCTGGCCGAACGGTCGAACTGCTTGCCCAGGCCGGCTTGGTTGGACTGCCGGTCCTGCATTGGTTTTCGGGTGCGGCGGCAGTACTTCAGGCGGCCACGAAATTGGGCTGCTGGTTCAGCGTTGGGCCGGCGATGCTGGCGGGGGAGAAGGGCCGTGGATTGGTGGCGAAAATGCCCACTGATCGGGTGCTGCCAGAGACCGACGGGCCGTTCACCTCCGATGGCGGGGCGCCTTTAATGCCGTGGGATGCGTGGAAGGTGTGCACTGTGCTGGCTGAGGTTTGGTCGATATCGCCAGCGGAAGTCGAAGCTCAACTGATGACCAACCTCCATCGGCTGCTCCATGACCATGCCTGACAGGCCTGCGCGTCGATCAACCAGCTGCAGCGGTCATGAGCTTGCCACACACAGTCACGCTCAACGGGCACGACCCGTACCCTCATTGCAAGGACGTGCGGGGACAAATTCCTGCTCAGCTCGGCATCCTCATTCAAGAGCGGTCTGGTACTGCTGGCAGCCCCGATTCCGCATGCGCATCATCACACGTGTGGATGACAGCGCTTCGCGGTTGGATGAGCATCGTGGGCAAATTGCCCGTCCCATCTTGCGGTCAGGCCAACAACCGGGAGAAGGAAAATGTCCAGGACTGGTTTGCGGTTCTACGCCACGCTTTGGCTGTTTGCCGCCAGCGTATCGGCCTGGGCACAAGCGTTTCCGTCCAGCGGCGACAAGGTGCCGGCTGGCTGGTCGGGACCGGTGTTCAAGCTAAGCCAGGACTACCCCAAGACGCTGCCGAAGGAAGAGGCCCTTCCGTGGGATGGCATCGACCCTACAATGGAACCGCAGAAGTACGTTGACGCGCTCTACCGGTATTCACTGGAGGGCAACGTCGAGGTCAACTGGGTTGTGCAGGACAACATGGTTCGTAAGTGGTATCACGCTCCTTGGATGCACTACGGCACGAGCGGGCGAGAGTTCATCCATGGTCTGACGCGCGAGCGCAGCACGCTTGCTGCCTCCAGCCCCGGCAAGGGAGAGCTCGGGCCTGATCAGGTGCACTGCGCGCAGAACTGGGCGGTTGGGTTCTTCAATGCTCGCGGCGGCTACCAAGCTGGCCAGGTCTGGGTGGACCCGACGAAGCCCAATGCTTCGCTGGCGCAGTTCCCGGAAGGCACGGTAGTCGCCAAGCTGCTGTTCACTGCGGCACCAGTGAGTGAGGTGCGGTATCTGAAGAACACCTTCGAGTGGCAGGCCAACATCCATGTGTTGCCCGAAGGAACATGTCCAGGGTCCGCGCCGCAGCGAAAGCCACAGACGGTGCGGTTACTTCAGATGGACCTTGCAGTCAAGGACAAGCGAGCTACTGAGACCGGATGGGTATTCGCGACGATGTCCTACAACGGAGACGCATCTGGCGCGACACCGTGGGACCGCATGCTACCCGTTGGTGTAATGTGGGGCAACGAGGTAGCGACGCAGCAATGGATCAATTCTTCCATCGGCACGCCACAACACCTGGGATTCGAGGGGCGCCTGAATGGGCCGGTCGACAACCCGCGTTCCTCGTGCATATCCTGCCATGCGACGGCGCAGGCACCCGCCGTGTCACCGATGGTTCCACCAACGAGCGACACCGCCCGCTGGTTCAAAAACTATCCTGGAAGCCAGCCCTTTGACGCCGGCTCCACGCCGACGGACTATTCGCTACAACTCGCAATGGGCATTCAGAACCTGGGCAAAGCGGTTGCTGCGGCTCCCGCGGGCGCGCACACGCTCTCGACGGTTGACCTTCTTCTGATGAACAAGGCCTTCGACTCGGGGCGCGAGGTGCCAGCCCAAGTGCGAATCAACGGTCGGTTGGAATATCCGATCGGTCGATGAACTCGAAGCGAAGTTGGGTTCCACGTTGTCTCGGGCTTCGAAGACAAGCCATTCAGGCGTCGCGCATTCAACGACGGTCGCCCAGACGAGCGGCCGTTCACGCACCTCGAAGAGACCTGCTTTGCAGCCGTCCTGCCGCTCATGCTCCGATCCATGGTCCTACGCCGAGTAGTGCACCGTGACTCGGCGTTGAAGCCTTCGGGCTGTCACCGGCGGTCCCGGTCGCCTACGTTCCGCAGACCCCCTAAGACGGGCTCTCCGCTCGCGCCTCACGCTCCCGCTGGCGAAAGCGCTTCACATACGATGCGTCGATCATGGCTTCCGGCGTCAGGTTCAGGAGGCAGGTCACAAGGCAGGCCATCGAGCCGTCCGACAGCCTGAAATCGGCAGGCAGGTGGCCTGCTCGCGGACGCTTGATGCCTTCGATAGCGGCAAGCAGCGCTCTGAGGAAGTCGGCGAGGGACGGCCGACGCGCTGCGGTAGCGACGCCGGTCAGGCGGTCGATTGCTGCCGGCTTGGTGTTTGCCGCTTGGCCTGCATCTTCAGAAAGCGCTTGAAGCATAGCTGACATAGGTGGCCAATACTTCAGATCGAACTGGTAGCGGACAGCGTCAAGCCGTTCCGCGAGGTGCGACCGATAGAGCGGATTGTTCGCTGCTGCCGCGTCAATCACATCGCACACGTGGTGGAAGGTTTGTGAGCGTCCAGCCGCGCGCGACTCTCGACTTTGGGATGCATAGGTGTCCACCAAAACTCAGGTGGACACCATCTTTACGCCTGTCGTTTCGGGTTTGAAGATGGCGCGGCTGGACGCTCACTGTGGTTCACACCGCGCTCGAAGCGGCTGCGCGAGGCTGCGGCTCGCGTGCAAGAGCGCTTTGACTGCGACGTGCTCAGCATGAAGTGGGACTCGATCCGCGTCGGCAGCCCGGAGCCCAACGAGTTGGTGCTCGAACAGGCGACCCGCTACGCGCTGTGGTCCACGAAGATGCCACCGCTGACCGACTGGTATCCGCGCATCGTCGGGCGCCTACCCTTGCCACTGGCCCGGCTGATCTGTCAACGAACGAACTGCTGGTGGGATGCGACGCAACGCCGCCAATACGCAGTCGCAATGGCAGGGCTGCTACTGGCCTGCACGATCGGGGTGCTCTGGGCTGGACTCGCCGCGAAACTCACCATGACCGACCTGATCCTGGTCGTCCTCTTGCCGATGTTGTCGACCATGAAGCTCGCCCATCAGCAGTGGACCGAACACCGTGAGGCTGCGGATAGGCTGGACCGCCTGCGCGAACGCGTCGAGCGCGTTTGGAAGGAAGCCCTGGCCGATTCGAACAAGCCCGGTCTCGACAACGACCAGCGGGCACTCCAAGGGGAAATCTTCGATTGCCGCAAGCGCAACCCGCCGGTGTTCGACTTCGTATTCAAGCGCCTGCGCGACAGCCATGAAGCCCAGATGAACTTCGGTGCGGAGCACTTCGTGATGGAAGTGGAGCGGCTTCAGCCGGCGCGATAGATCGGCTGCGGCCCTCTGAGCAACCGAGGGTGGGCACTCTCGGCCAAAGTAGTTGCGCGCGCGGTGGCGCGTGCTGCCATGGTGGCCCGCCATAAGTCGTTGATTCTCCTCGGGCTGTTGTGCATGCCAGTGACGGCCACAACGAGGTTGATTGCCAGGTGCTGATTTCCTGTCCAAGTAAACTACGCGCCTTCATCCTCAGGCCCCCATTCCGCGTAGAGCAAGCGTTCAAGGTCCATCATCGTCACCGGGTGTTGCTCAAGCAGTTTGCCAAGCTGATGCTGGTCGATCAGTTCGACATCGTTCAAGCCGGCCTGCTCGTGCGCTTGCGCGTTGAAGAACTGGTTCGTGACGCCGACCTTCTTGAACTGGATGTTCGGGTGCTTGCGCCGATAGAAGGCCTCGCCGCCGACAACGTCCTTTACGGTCTCCCATCCCAGCTTGGTGCCTTCGTTGCTGGAGGTCTTGGTCTGAATCAGGTTCCCCTGAATACCTGAGATCGCCACGACATCCACACCGTTGTCGTTCGCGCCCGGGGTGCAGTAGCAGAAGTCGAAACCACGCTTGCTCCACAGGGCAGCGGTCAAACCTTCGAAGTGGCGCCACTCCATGCGCAGTGCCATCTCCAGGCTCACTATTTCGTCGATGGCGTTCACGTCCGCGTCGGGAATCACGTCAGCGACGTTGAAGTCCCCTGGAGCGAGGTCACCGGACCCGTTCAACATGTCGCTGGCCAACTCGCGCTTCTTGGTCAATAGCTGGTCGAGCTTGACATCGAAGGTGTGGAAGTCTTCGGCGAAAACGACCGGGTAGTACACGTAGACATCCTTCTTCTGCCCGATGCGGTAGGCCCGGTCAGTGGCCTGGTCCTCCTTCGCTGGATTCCAGGTACGCGTGTAGTGCACGACGTGGTTTGCGCCTTGAATGTTCACGCCGAAGCCTACGGCGACCGGCGAGAGGATGATGACGCCAAAGCCCGGCGCCTGTTGGAATGCCTTGATCCGCTTCTGGCGGCTTGCGGTGTGGCTTGACGACGCGCTGGTGTCGCCGTTGATGATGTCCGGCCGGACATGGAAGACGGCTTCGATGTAGTGCTGCAGCAGACGCTGGATGTTCCGAAACTCGCAGAAGACGATGACCTTCTCACCTTTGGATTTGATGTGGTCAAGTTGACCTAGTAGCCAGTCGAGTTTCGGCGCTTTGGTGCGGTACTGAATCAGCGGTTCCGGCTTGAACACCGTGAGGCCGTGCCGTCGTGGATCGGTGCAAATGAGCCGCAGGTATTGGAGGAGGCCAAGGTGATTCTTGAAGGGAGAGCGGAAGCTCGGGTCGTTGCGCTTCTTGAAGTCCTCGATCGCTTTCGCGTAGAGGTTGCGCTGTGTGGTCGAGAGCGGAAGCTTTCGGCAAGAGTCGACGACGATCTTCTGCGGCAGGTCCTTCGCGACTTCGGCCTTCGTCCGCCGAAGAATCTGCGGCGAGATGCGCACACGCAGTTCTTCGACGCGAGCGCGCTCTTCGTCGTCCTTCGCTTCGATCGGTTTGCGATAGCGCTGCCCGAAATCGTTCAGGGCGCCGAGAAGCCCCGGCTGCACGAAGTCGAAGAGGCACCAGAGGTCCGCCAGCGTGTTTTCGACTGGCGTGCCGGTGCAGGCGATCTTGAAGCCGACGTTCTGCTTCTTCGCCGCGCGCGTTACCATGGCCGCAGGATTTTTGATGCGCTGAGCCTCGTCGCAAACCATCAGCGACCAGCGCTCTGCGGCGAACGAGAACTCAAGGTCCCGCAGGGTTTCATAGGTGGTCAACACGACCTTCGCTGACCCCACCCACTTCGGTTTAAGGAACCGGACGAGCCCGTCCTCGGTTCGAAGGCGCGCATCGACCGCATCGCGCGGTACGCGAAGCGGGGCCAAAGCATCGCCGTAGGCCGTCAGGAGGGGCAGCGAGCCCGGCAGCAGGAACTTGTCTGCCTCTTCTTTCCAGTTCTCCAACAAGGACACCGGAGCCACAACCAACATGGGTGCGATGTCGGGATCGCTCTCCACGAGCCATGCCATCAACGACAGCAGTTGAAAGGTCTTCCCGAGGCCCATGTCGTCCGCGAGCACAGCGCCGCGTACTTGGTGTTCTGCCTGGAGCTTGTAGAGGTGCTGCATCCATGCAAGCCCTTCGGCCTGGTGCGGCAGCAGGGAACACTCGGGCCGCAGCCGCTTGGGGAAGTCCGGCTTCGCCGGCAGTGCGAGCAGCGCCTCGCGACGACGCTCCTCGTAGTCAACTGCTTGGATGTTGGCCCGCAGGATCAGGCTCTTCTTCGCCCCGAGTCTTTCGCGGCGCTCGGTGGCGAACTTCTCAGGATCGAAACGCCGCTCCTTGACTTCAGTGAGCACGTCGTCGAACGTTTTGGTGATGTCCTCTGCCTCTGCGACCGGGATCGGCTTCGGAAGCCAAGGCACTTCGACGGAATCCCCCCCTGCTGTGCGTGCCTCCGCTGTGGCCGTCCGAAGGCGTTCCAACGCGTCCTTGGTCGCAGGCACGGCCACTGGCTCCGTGTCTCCCTCGGGCACGTACGCTATCACTGGCAACACGTTTTCCGGGAACCAGCCGTCGTCGTCTTTCTTCTTGGCGATGTAGGGCGAGTAGTACGGCTTCTCGACGCCGATACCTTCGATGCGCGATGAATACGCGCTCAGGTCGTGCACCTGCGCGTAGGTCACCAGGGTCGGTGGTCGGCTGCGCTCCTGCAGGGCAGCGCGAAGCTCATCGAGATGTCGGGGCGTGTCGCCCTGGACCTCGAAGTCGTAGCCCTGCGAACCCAGCAACTGGAAACCGCGGGCCAGGGCGTTCTCCAGTCGCCCTGTGAAGTCACTCAGCTCACGATCGGTCAGCCAGACGGTCTCGGACGACGCCGGGCCGGACGCGTTGGCCGTCTCAATCAGAAGCCCGACCTTCAGGGGGTACCCGGTCGCATCGCGCTCGATGGTGGGAAGGAAGCGCTCGTACTGCAGGCCCGCTTGCTCGCGCGCACGCTCGAACTGACCTTCGTCGATGACATCCTGAGCGTCTTCGCCGAGGGTCGCAAAGGGGTTGAGGATGAACGCCTGCGCACGTGATCCGGCGACGCGTCGAAGCGGCAAGCGCTTGACCTCCTGCAGGACAGTCTTGACCTTGGGCGTGATCAGGACCTGCACGATGCCTTCCGGCGTGACGATGTCGTATCGGTCCTGGACCTCGCGTGCGTTGTCGAAGCGCTCCAGCCAGTCGGGCGGCGCACCCGAGAAGAGCGGCTCGATCTCTACGACGCTGTCACCAGCCAGCTGGGCAGACTTGCGAAGGCCGATCTCCAGGCGCTCGGGCGTCAGCACCACCGATCGGTGGAGGAAGTCGTCCAACCGAGCATCGGCGGCCACGGCGAGCTTCCTGATGCGCCCCCAGGCCTGTCGGTGTACGAGGTCGCTGCGCTCTTCGGCAGAGCGGCGGGCGAAGCCGATCACTTCCTTGAAGAGCTGCCAATGGGCGGGCTTCATCAGCTCCACGGCGGCGTCATGGGTGAGAACAGGGCCGACGGTCGAGAAATCGAGGATCGGCCCGCCATCGCTTTGCCATCCAGCAATGGCAATCGAGAAGTCCGTGTCGGTCAGGGAGTTCGAACTGCGCAACACTGGCCTCGTCGCCGTCCAGGATGGCAAGCCAAACGTCAGTGGGAGGTCCGAGTACCCAGGACTCCGCAACGCCTCATAGAGTGCGTCCCACCCGATCGCCAGATCGGCGTCGGACGCCACCGCATACCCGTCGTCCTGCAGCTGAACAAGGTACGCGGGCAGGAGCGGATCGGTGAGAGGCGAGCCAGTGCCGCCATGGGAGATCAGGAGCCCATCGGCGCTCCAACTCCTGCGCCACTGCGCCGCCGGCGCGCCTCCAGTCTTCTGAAAGAACTTGAACATGTGCCTCCCTACCGCCACCAGCCCTTGCCAGGCCGGTATGTGAACGTCCAGTCGAGCAGCACCTTGTTCACGTACAGGTCGCTGTCATCGGTACGGACCCAGAGGTTCCCGTTCCTCTCGCTGAGGTCGTCGATGGTCAGGTTCCTCGCTCTGGCCAAGGAGGCAAGTGACGCCTTGCTAAAGCCGTTGGTAGCCGGTGCCGGCGCGGCTGCAGGAGGTGTGCGGGGAGTAGGCTGTGCCGGAGTAGTGGCTCGCGGGTGCATGGACGGTGGAGGTGGCGGCACGGGTACGGCGGTCGGCGGTGCAGCCACGCGGGCAGGTACGCGCTGAGGAACGACGTTGGGCCTGATGTCGAATTCCTTCTTCAAAGTGGCTTCGAACATCTCCTCCCACTTGTTCCAGCCCTTGATGCTGTCCTGGTGCTGCATCCACAGCATTCGCTGGCTATGCTTGAGTGAGTTCCGCGCGTTCTTGGCCGTCACCACCGGCTGGGACATGTCGAACGGAAGGACCCTTCGCTCGTCGTATCCATAGAACGCGTTGCCCATGCCGCCGAACTCGACGGCCACGAGGGGCCCCATCGTCATCACGAAGGCATTGTTCGAGCTGTCGGTGGTCTTCAGCTCGGTGTAGAGCCCCTTCATCTTCTGGCGGAGTGCAGCGAAATCTCTGTCGGTGGAGTACAGCGCTCGGGCACCCAAGGCGAACTGAATGTTTCCCATCGACTTCGCGTAGCGCAGCCAGAAGTTCGCACGACGGCGGTCGCCGACACCGTCCTCGGCGAGCTTGGTGAAGAACGCCTCGATGAACTCCCGCTTGAGCCATTCGGCGACCATCTCGCGTGCCTTGGGAACGACACCGCCCCACCGCATTTCATTCGACGGCAGCCACGGGTTCCCCCACCAGTCGACGGCAGCGTTGCGGAGGGGCTCGTCGATGGCTGGTTGGGCTACTGACGCGTACTTGTCGAGCATGAGGATCAGGCCCTTGTCGCGCAGCACGAGGTTGCCTTCGAGCAGCTTCACCAGCATCGGGATGCGTTCCTTGAAGCGCTCATGCCCGAGCTTGGTCGCCTGCCGGACTTGTGCCAGCACCAGCTCCCGAAGAAACCAGGACGCCTTGATGACGCCGAGCTGCTCGCAGAGGTGGTCGACGGTAGAGGTATCGCCGTCCAGAACTGCAGCTGCGTACGGGGCGCAAGGGTCCTCGCCGAACAACTGGCGATGCCCCACGGCGGTCGTCACCCAATCCGGATTGACTGTCTTGTCGACGATGTTGCGCGTACGCTCATTGAGGTAGTCACGCAGGTCGCCCCAGTTCTGGCGGCCGACGGCGGGCGCCTTGTCCAGCAAGGCGTCGTAAGTGAAGTAGCTTCGTACCAGCCCCTGGTAGCAGCGCCGATACCAGCGAGGGTCGTCCAACCACTGGTCGACACCACCCTTGCTGTCGAGCACAGCTTGGAATCGTTGACGGTCCTCCATGATGCAAGGGCCCGCCGGCCGGCTCGGGATGCACATGCCAAAGGAAACCAGGCGGGCGTCCTTCAGGTTGTCGAAGCGCTGAGCGTCCCAGAATCGTCGGACCGCCAACTGCTGCAGGTCCTCGGGGACGGAGGCTGAAGTGCCGGCCTTCGCGTGGCGCTCCAGCCCGGCGATCACGGTGTCGATGCTGGTGTCCACCGGCAAGGGGCGGGCCCCGGCGCCAGCGCTGCCGCGTAGGAGGCCCGCGAGGCGATCCAGGGCGCTCATCGCAGCGCGCACTCCCCGAAGTTTCCGGTGGCGTCTGCTGGGGTCGCGCGAACCTCGTCAATCCCGAGGAACTCCAGACGCATCTCCACCCGGCGGCTCTCTTCGTCGGTGTCCTTGGCCGCGTTGAAGGAGTACCCGCCCACGAAGAACAGGCTGCGCACGCTCTCCTTCTGATCCGCGTTGAGCAGGCTCGCACCGTTCGTGGAGAACATGGCGCACAAGACGCGCTGGCTCCGCTGGAGACTGAGGTTGAGGTTGGACAGGTAAGAGCCCTTCTTGTCCGTGTAGCCCTCGACCACGATGCGCTTCAGGATGCTCTTGCCCAGTTCGTCGTTGGCCAGGACGATGATCTCGGGAACGAACTTCCGCAGAACCTCTTCCTGCTGGGCATTCAGCCGCCAGTCGCCGAACGCGAACTGCGCTCGCTGACCGAAGTCGATGACCTGGCGAATCCTGTCGACCTTGATGCCCTCGTGCCGCCTCGCGGCCTCAGCGAACTTTTCAAGGATGAGTTCGATGTTCTTGTTGTGTTGGTCTTCCTTCTTTTGGCGCTCCGTCACGTTCTTGGTGACGGCCAGCAGGGCCACACCCATGACCACCAGGAACAGCACCATCAGGGCGGTCATGAGGTCGGCGAAGGAAATCCAGAACGGCTTCTCCGCTTCATCCCGGCCGTTGCGCTTGACGATGACGCGGGCGCCAAACATCGCTTACCGCTTCGGGGCAAGGCCGCCCAAAGTGACTTCGAGTTCCTGAACGGCTGTCGAGAGCAGGCCCACCGCGCTGCTGAGCTTGGTATGGAAGTCGTGGTTGACCTTCGACAGCGTCGATACAACCGACTCCCGGAAGGCCTCGCTTGAATCGGCGAGCACCTGGCTGACCCCGTCGAGGTAGGCGTCGGCGGCCATCTGTGCCGTCCCGAGCTTCGCGGTGGACGACTCGATGCGCTGAAGCACGTCGGCCGTGAGGCTGGCCTCCTTGCGGGCCAACTCGACGGTTGCGCGAACGTCGGTCAGCAACTGCGAGACGGCCTCTCGCTGCGCACGATAGTCGCTGAGCGCATCCTGAACTGCGCCCGCGCTGGTGGTCAGCGATCCGGATACTTCGGTCAACTTCGCGCTCACCGTGGCAGCCTGCCCGATGACGCCGGTCACGCGGTCGCCCGCAGTGGCGAAGTTCGTGGCAGCGGTGTTGAGCCGGTCGGCGCCAACGTTCAGCTTGTCGATCGACGATGTCGTGGCGTTGCTCAAGGTCGAGACGCTTTGCGACATGACCTGTGAGGCGGCCGTGATTTCCTTGATCGCTGCCTCGACAGTCCCGGTCATCTCCGACACCATCCCTCGGGCGCGATCGGACATAGTCTCCTCACGCGAGCGGTTGCGCTCGAAGACGCTGGCTTGCGACTCGGCCAAGGTGCCTAGGATGGCGGTCATTTGCTGGCCGATGGACTCCAAGGTCGACTGCAGCTTTTGCTGGGTCTCCGCCTCCGAGCTTTCGACGAGCTTTCGGATTTGCTCCACGAAGGCCTGGGACTCGGCGTTCATGCTCCCTTGGCGCTCCTCCATCGCCTTGATGGAGGCGGCCATCTGCACCGCCATGTCGTCGGTCGTGCGCTTGCCGCTCTCTTCCAGCTTGCCGACCAGCGTATGCAGGGAGCTGACGGCGTCCTGCATTCCCTGCGCCGTCTGCTTGTTCAGTTCGTTGATGCCGTTGATCTGTCCGCCGAACAGGTCGTTCAAACGTTGGCTGAAACTGACCATCACGTCGTTGAGCATCTGGACAGCCGACGCGCTCTGGTCGCCGGACGCCGTCTTCACGGACGAAGCGATGTCTTCCAGCGGACCCTTCAGGCTCTTCTCGATGCTGCCGGCGATCACATCGCCCAGCGCCTGGTTGTCTTCCCGTGCGGCGGCAACCTGCCGGTTCGCGGCGTCCTCGATCCGTTGGGCGATCTGGAGGTTGAGCTTCTCACCGTTGGCCAGCTGCGACGCCGTCAGCTCCCGCAGGATGTCGCCCAGCTCCTTGACGAGAGCGTCCTTCAGAATCTTGGACTGGCTGGCGGACGCCTCGGACGCCGTGACCAGCCGGGCGAGGTACTCCTCGCCCGCACCCGCATCGAACTGCGCATCAATGGCGTGAGCGATCTCTTCGGCCTTTCGATACAGGCCGGCCAGGATCAGCTTCTCGATGAAGGTGACCAGCATCGCCGCAGCGATCGCGGCTGCGGAGATCAGGAACGCTTCGCCGACGGCATGCATCAGCGCTTCGAGGCTGGCACGCACGGTGGCCGCGTTCTCGCTGACCTGGAAGCGGCGCAGGCCTTCGATCAAGCCGGTGAACGTCCCGATGATCCCAAGGCCGGTGAAGATGCCGGGAAGGTGCTTGAAGAACTCAGTGCGCAGGCGGCTCTCGACTAGGTACTGGCCGCTGAAGTAGGACTCTGCCGGAACGGTCGATCGGACCGCAACGACCTTCATCTGACCGTCGCGCTCCTCCCGCTGGACGTGCAACGTGTCCTGGTATTCACCCCAAAGGTGGGCCAGGCGTTTGTCGCGTGCAAACAGCTTCTTGATGTCGCCGGGAGGCGTCGGGCCTTTGAAGGTCAGCAGCCCGACGAGGATGGCACGTAGGCGGAACCAGTGAAGGACGCCCGGGAGCAGGAAGAGGAGGATGAAGCCGAGGACCAGAAGCACCAGGAGCCCGCCGGTCACCTGAAGGTTGACGGGCACGTTCGCCAGATCAATCACTTCTTCTTTCCCTGTTTGACCTGCGAAGGAGTTCCCCCGGCGCCCTCCTCGACGCCGTGCTTTGCGCAATGAGCAAACAACAGCGTTTCCAGCAAGTTGGTCTGCGACCGATGCTCACGCTCTGCAGCAGCCTGCAGGAGGTGCTTGAAGCGGGGGGTCACTCGGAAGCTGACGGAGACGCTCTTCTCTTCGGCCATGGGGTTTGCCGTGTATAGAACTCCACGATACATGGTGCACCGCAATTTGGGTATGACCAAAACCCGGTGGCGTCCCCTGAAAACGGGGGGCTATCCTCCGAGGGAGGGAGGTCGGACGGGTGCACCAAAGTCGGGGTGAGAAACGTTCTCAAAGCGCTTGCTGCTTTGAGTGCTTGCGCCACGCGCATCGCCGGTCGGCCAATGGAGAATTCTGGCCCCAGTTGACCGGCGCGTAGGTAAGCCGCAGGACGACTTCAGGGTTCGCGCAGCTATTTCGCCCTACCCTGCTTCCTATAAAGAGGCTGGGGATTCGCGCCTCGCTGACGGGCCTCCTCGAAAGCGTCCAATAGCTCCTTGGTTTCCTTCGACTGCTGGATGAGGTAGTTGCTGCGCAGCACTCGCCATGCGAGGTTCGGGTGCGTCAGGTTCTGATCGAAGTAGACGGATGGTTTGCCCGTCGCGAAGGCCGCGAATTCATCGAGGGTCCGGTAAGCCTGCATGTTCCAACTGAGCTTCGTCAGCTCGATCGCGACCCAGTTCGCCTCCAGCGAGGTCGTTGAAGCCGGAGTTGCGCGCGACCGTTCTCGGATGAGCCCTGCGGAGAAGTCGTCCGCTTCTTCCTCCCGGGCCTTCGCAAGGCTGGGGTCGACATTTAGCTGCGAGAGGTTGCCGTTCGCGAACTCGGCGCCCGAGCTTCGCTTGTACAGGTGGCCGACTTCGTGGAGCAGCATGAACGTCAGCAGGTATTTTGGCTCCAGGGACATGCGCCCGGGACCAGTCGAGTGGCCGCGTATCCAGCCTTCGAACACCTGCAAGTCAACGAAGATGCAACTGCAACCTCGTGGCACTACCGCTGGCGTCGAAGTCGCCCCGGGGCCCGACTTCACCAGGTAGACGGGCACGGTCTCGTCGCTCCGGCCTCTGGTCCAGAACGTAGCGAGGACGGGACCACGACGGCCGTCCGTCATCAAGTTTGTGGATGCAACCGCAGCTTCTAACAGCAGGCGGCCTTCAGTTGTGTGTTCAAGTCCACGCGAGAGCACAGGGTCATCAGCAATCTCATTGGTCGAAGCGTCCGCTGGGGGACCCCCAAGGGACACGAGAAAAGCGAGAATGTGCGATAGGCTCCAGCGGACGCTCATGAGGTATGTCCGTGCCATCTGAACTCGGTTTGGTCTGAGTTGATGAATGGTGCTACATGCGTAGGCTTCACGCAAGCGAGGAGGATTCATGTTCAACCGCGTCGTCGTGCTGGTGGTATCAGCCGTACTCGGATGGCCCGCTGCCCGGGCGGCTGATCCGCCGAAGCCTCCACCGCCCGCGGCTGACGTTCCGGGCCTCATGAAGGCGAATCCTCCAGTCCTCTGCGTCGGATGCGACGAGCCGTTCGACACGGGCACTCACAAGCAACTACTCGAAGGACTCGCCGGTAATCCGTACATCGCCGAGCTCCGCAAGGCCCTGTACCACCAGGACATCCTCCATCAGTTCGAGTCGAAGGCGCACTTCGACAACTGCGATTTCGACTCGGCTACGTCGTACATCACGAGCTTGCTGGAAGAAGCCGGAGGACAGGTAGGCAGTGCGCAGAATGCGCAGGACTCTGGAGACAAGGCCGGGACCGAGGCTTCTGCAGCCAAGGCCTTCTTCGTCCTTGGGCAGGCGTTGCATGCTGTCCAGGACTTCTACGCCCATACGAACTACGTCGAGATGACCGCGCCCAAGGCAAAGAAGGTCACCGACATCGAAGTCATCGCTCCGTGGCGCCCAGAAGGCCGCGACCGCATCCAGGACCTCCGCGGCCAAGGCCTGTACTCGGGTTATGTCTTCTGGGGAATTCCGCAGCGGTGTCCGTCCGGCACTACGTCGCACGGCGACCTCGCCAAGGACTCTGCCACGACCAAGAGTGGTTCGAAACTCCTTCCTCATCTTCAGAACACCAGCCAGTACAAGGTAGCCGTGTTCCTGGCACGGGAGGCCTCATTGCAACTGATGACGGACGCCTTTAAGCGCTGGCCACTGCTGAAGAAGCTCAACGGGCAGCACGTCGCATTTGAAATTATAGTTGACCGTCGAGGCGTCGACGGCAAGCCAGGGCAGTGAAGGCCATGAGGCGGGCAGTAGTCGCTGGCGGGCTGCTGTGCCTCCAGGTTTGGGCGAATGCACAGGAAGTTCCTGCCTGTCGATTTGACGTTTCGTCGAACAAGCTGGTGGCGGAGACGATTTCGATGGCAGCGCAGGCGTACCGTGAACTCGGCAAGCCACTTCCGTTCGACTCTTTGGTGGTCAACGAAAGGCCTCCCCAAAGTAGCAGCCGCACGCTCACGGCGTATGTCGTTGCCGACGCCAGCGCTGAGGGTGTCCGCGCAGACGGGTGCCCCAGCCGTCCGCTAGCGAAGGGCGAGCCACTGGACAAGCTGAGCGTGCGAGGCGGCTGTGTTGTCGTCGCGGAGGAGAAGCTTGAACTCAGGTGCTCCTCGCGAGCGATCGCGCTTTTCGGCCACATAGGCGACAGGCCCGGCCGAGCCAATCCCGCGCTGCTGTACGTGCTCGCGCATGAGCTCGGCCATGTCTATCAACGACAACCTGGCGAATACGAAGGCAGGGCGGTTCGCATCGACCTGTCCCAGCCACGGGTGAACAAGCTTCAAGCTCTTCAGAAGTCTTGTGACCCTGCGTCAACGAAGCGAGAAGATGACGCCGATGCGCTCGCGGTGCAGGTAATGAAGCGCTTGCTGCCGAAGCCGCCCTATCGGGAGCCATTATTCTCGGAGCGGGGCTCGCTGCTGTGGAACGTGGACCAGCTTGTCCTTGCTGCGAACGCTTGGCAGAAAGCGTCGATGGAGTTGGAGTTCATCAGCAGGCCGACCGTGCACAAGACCTTCGTCCCGACGGAGTTTCCGACTTCGACGGCGACCGTCAATGCCAATGCTCGCAGGTTCGTCTGCGACGTGCTAGGTGGGACAAAGGGAAGCGTTTACCACCCGCTGCAGTCGGCCACCCATCCGTCCCTGGACCAGCGGATGGGGCGTGTCGCTGAGGCGATGAAACCTGTCGCGGCCAACCTGACCAACGACACTAGTCGGACGCAGTTCGAGTCAGTCGCCCGCCTCCAGAGCCAGCTGAGCCCAATCTTCTCGCACATCTATCAGGAAACTGGGGTGTATATGGAGGCGGTGCAGGCGTCCATCTGCACACAAGTCAACGCCGCTACGCCTCCGGCTTGCCGGTAGCCAACGTACAAGGAAGGAAGAGGTCAATGATCCAGCCCCGAGTATTCGACGAGGCGCGGCGGTCCTTGGTGCTCGGCGGCGCCACTATGGCGAGCCTCGGTATCGCGGGCTGTTCTTCAATGCCAACGGCACCTCAGATAACCGGAATGTGCGCAGCTAACCCGGCCCCGTTCTTGGCAGGGCCTGAGGTCGTTGCTGCATGGGCAAAGCCTGAGCGCTACTTCGATGTTCACACGCACTTCTTCAACGCGAGGGACGTGCCTGTTCGCCAGTACCTGGCAAAGTCTGTCGCGCACAACATCGAGTCCAAGCGCTTGCGCGAACTCGTCATCGCGCTCGCACCCATCGCTGAGTGGTTGGGTAGAGCGGCGGTGCCGCCGAAGGCAGAGTTCGATGAGCTATGCCACAGTCTTGGGCCGCCGACAAGGTCTGTCATCCAGCAGAGCAGCAATCTTGATGTCGAGATTGACCGCCAGCGCGACCAAGTGGCGAGAGAACTCTACCTTGAAATTCTGAAGCGAGGCGATGAGATTCCCCGTCTGTTCAACGAGGCCAGCGGTAACGCAAAGTCCCAGAATCCGTCGTTTCTCCGCAATCAAGCTAATGCGTTCAGCGAGGAACTGGTACGAGATGCGCTGCGTGATGGAGGCAGTGGCCGAGACCCTTCGCGCAACAAGATTTCTCCTCTCCGCTCCTCTGAGATGTCGGTGCAGGAGGCTGAGGCGATGTCCATGCGCGGCGTGCTGCAGTTCGTCGGCTTCATGCTCTCGCCACGGCATCACAACGTTCGCACCTTCATTCGGAAGTTCTCGGAGGGCTCTCCAAGTCTGCCTTTGTCCGGCTGCTTCGCCGCGCTCGTAGATTTCAACTACTGGCTTGATGTGCCGTCCAAGGCCTCAAATCAAGAGGACCAGGTTCGGCTGCACTCGCTGCTCTCTCTGTTGTCTCAAGGCTTCATGCTTCCGTTGGTTCCCTATAACCCGTGGGTGGACATCAAGGAAGGCGATGCGAGCATCAAGTTGGTAGAAAAGGCGGTGAATGACTTTGGCTGCGTCGGCGTCAAGATTTATCCACCGATGGGTTTCTACCCGTACAACAACACTGAGCTGAAGCTCCCCTCATCGGAACCTCGGCCACCAGACCTTGCATTGCTCGACAAAAAGCTGGCAGCACTGTACGAACTGTGTGACTCGCTCGGCGTGCCGGTGATGGCGCACGGCAATGATTCGGCAGGGCGCGACGCTGCGCATGACGAACTGGCCAGCTCCGTGGGTTGGGCAGCACTCCGGGACAAGGGGCCTGCGCTGAAGCGACTTTATGTGAATGCGGGGCATTTCGGCGGTGCGCTCAAGCACAACACGGGAGACTGGACAGATGGCTTTGTCGAACTGATGAAGAGCGAGGGCCACCTTCGAGTGTATGGAGACCTGGGCTACTGGGACGAACTCGCGGCAGGCTCTCCTGAGGTGAAGGCCAAGCTTGCGCGTGTCCTTGCGACGCAGCTTCCTGGGGCCGAATACGTGACCGACCGCGTCATGTATGGAAGCGACTGGCTAATGTTGAGCCAGGTGCCAGGCTGGCAATCCTATGCAGATTCCATCGCTGCCATCATCCGTGGGCTGTACGCTGACGCAACAACAGCTCGAAAGGTGCTTGGAGAGAACGCACTGAACTGCTACGGGCTGAGCAAGACAAGCGATCGTGGCCGGCTGGAGAAACTTGTGGCGTTCCATGTCCAACACGGTTCAGGCGGTAGTCCTGGCTGGATTCAGTCATGAGCGGTGCATGGCCGAACGCTCTACAAATGTCAGTTCGGCTGCCCGTCTCCCGAAGCGAGAAAGTGTCGCCGTCAGACCGTTTAAGGCTGGTGGGATACCGCATTCGCTGCCCCCGTCGCGCCTCGGGTATGAACATGATCCGCGAGCAGCCGACGCCAGAGGATGGTGGTATGGTTACTTGTCCGAATCCCTGACAGGTGGCTGCGGCGCATTGGAGTCACGTTCGAGGGCCAACTTCTCACGCCCGACCGCAACGTCGGCCATCAGTTCGCCGCCGTGCCGCTTCGGGTCAAAGGCGGCCAATGGTCAAAGGCGGCCAATGCTGCATTCAAAGGCGACCACGCACCCTCCTGCTATGGAAACCATATCCGCGACTCGCCCTACTGCGCTTGATGACTTCACCATGTCCTAAGCCAACCTTGATTCCACAGATACGAGCGCACCGACAAGAGCTACGCCGACCCGGTGGGCTGAACGCTCACAGACGACGTTCCAGCAGCCGAAGTCGTACAGAACTAGCCCCGAGACCGCGGCACGGTGAGTCCCCGACGAGTTGCCATATCAGATCTTGGTGCCGATGCGCCCTAACGCGTCCCAGTTCCACCAGATGACGAAGGCGCGTCCGACGAGAAACTCGTTGGGCACGAAACCCCAGTAACGCGAATCCTGTGAGTTGTCGCGGTTGTCGCCCATCGTGAAGTACTGCCCGGCGGGCACCTTGCACACGACACCCTCGGTACTATAGCGGCAGGCGTCCTTGTTCGGGAAGCTGTCGAAAGGCGTGATTCCGGGCCGCCGGTCGCTGTTGGTCAGGATGTCGTGTGAGACCTCGCCCAGCTTCTCGCGCCACCGCTGCGAGTAACGCAGCGAATCTTCGTCGTAGTAGTCCGGCAACGGCGAGGTCTCGACCGGCTTGCCGTTTATCGTCAACTGCTTGTTTAGATACCCCACTTCGTCGCCGGGTAAGCCGACGACTCGCTTGATGTAGTCGATGGTGGTGTCCACCGGGTAGCGGAAGACGACGATATCGCCGCGTGCCGGCATAGCGGAACCCATCAGCCGCATGCTGCTGAGCGGCAACCGCGGGCCATAGGCCGACTTGCTGACCAAAATTACATCACCCACCACCATGGTAGGAATCATGCTGCCAGAAGGCACCTTGAACGGCTCGACTACGAAGCAGCGCAGGCTTGCGATAAAGGCCACTAGCACAAGCACATTGAACGCTTCGCGAACGACGCCCGGTGCGCGCCGCAGACCGAGCCAGGTGGAGGCGTGGAGGGGCTCACGCGCCACGTCGACCGCAGTGCGCGTGTGCGTGTAGGCAACAGAAGCCACGAGGGAGCTCGCTGTCCAACCGCATAGCACTGCGAGCATCAATGCTTCAAAGCCCGAGGAACCTTCATGTTTCGGAAGCGCGAGCAGTGCGGCCAGGGTTACCACAGGCCAGATTGGATCTATGAAGGCGCGCCAGTTCTCGTCTGGGGTCGGTGCTGCCTCGATAGGCTGCGGGGGCGCTACGCCCGAGGCCGCCGCCGCCACGAGGCTGCGCACGTGGGCGTGGGCAAAGTGCTGCAGCGGCGAGCTAGCGTAGCCGTGTTCGCTCGCGTCCGGCAGCAAAAAGGCGCCCTCTTGGTCGTAGGGGGGCAGCTGTAGGTGTGGCACTCGACTGCGCACAATCTCCCAGCTTTGCGCGACGGTTGGCAGGCGGCGTAGACGACGCCACCACCCGTGCTGCTCGGGCGGCATCAGCACAATAACCTTTGAGCGCTGGTCCCAATCCCCCAGCAACTGATTCATTTCCCACAGCGTGCCTTCGCGGTCGTCTGGCACGATGAAGACCGCTACGGCCGCCACAGCAAGACGCTTGACCTCACCGTGCCAAACGGCGTCACCAACAGAAAGTTTTGCCGCGCCTAGGCCGTCAGGCGTGGAACCGACCGCCACCACCGGTAGACGCTCGCCGATCGCCAAGCTGAGCGCCAATTCGACATCGAGAAAGTTGCCGAGCAGTCTACGTTCTGCCAATGTCTCGAGTTGATTCGGTACGACAGTCGCGCCAGCGCGTCGAAAGGAGCGCAGATAGAGTACAAACCGCTCGGGCGCGTAATCGCGAAGCAACACGTTTAACCGCAATTGCCGTTGCTTGCGCAGCACCCGATAGGCCAAAAGTAATAGTAGGAACGCTACCGCACCCACCAATCCCAATAAAGAAATGACAACGCTCGTTGTGCCAAGCGTCAAACGACCAGCGCGCGGTATAAACGAATAAACTCCGGCGCACACCACCGGTACAAGTGCTATGAGCGCCATGGCCTTGATCGCCGAACCGGGCCTCAGCGGTCGCCAGGCGGGCGACAGAGCGGGTAAGTCGTTCCAATCGAACGGAACGGTGGGTGCGGCCCCGAGGGCGATTGCCGGACCAGGTTCAACATTGGGAGGCGGCGTGTCGCGTTCCATGTTCAGCTCGCGGAGGACTTATGCCTCTTATACCCAGTCGTCATCAATGGTGCCATCATCAATATTGCCGATGCGCAGCTGCTGCGAAATGATGCCGTGGACATTATTGTTTCGCGCGTCACAGCTCCAATACTCCATGGGGACGGCTGGCCGCTTATACCCGGTGCGGCGACGCACAAAGGCAGGACGCTTGCCCGGAACGCGCCAGCGTCGCCGCGTGCTTTGGTCAATCGGGATCGCCGCACCCTTTACGGGCTAGATGCGTTGAGATGGGCTTGACTCGGCCCAAATCGAGGTTGCGCAAGGCACGACCATTTCACATTATGAATTGCCTGAATTATTCGGTGGGAATAATTGTTCAGGGAAGAAACTGTCGGGCTACTCGCCGTGTCCTCGACACCTTGGTGGCTTGGTGGTCACACGGGCAAGTTCGGGCAGCGCCACCCGGTCGGCCTTCCCAGCTCGAACGACCCGGCCCCAGGTCAGAACTGCTCGACGGCTAACCAAGTCGACGCCCACGAACCGCTGGGTCCCTCAGCAAAACGACCTAACCGTGGCAAACCATACCGCACAACCGTGGCAAGTTCGGACCCCGCTCCTACGTGTGCTCATCCGCCTAACCTTGCCGCAGCCCACCCGGCCGCGGCGGTGATCCGCCGCCCACCAGTGCCGCGGATGACGCACTGTGGTGCGGCGTGCGCAGGACTCTTTGTCCCCAGTGCGCGGTCGTGAACGCGCCGGTCAGGCTCAGCACCGCC